>ERZ1034807.17-NODE-17-length-42972-cov-285.356432_pt1 | contig 42972 bp, 74 predicted proteins | sample MGYA00520648_ERZ1034807 | MGnify/ENA primary metagenome ERZ1034807 (study PRJEB33766, sample SAMN09781684) | gut metagenome | biome: gut microbiome | host: Homo sapiens | place: Madagascar | study: EMG produced TPA metagenomics assembly of the PRJNA485056 data set...
AAATGGCCGCATTGGAGCTGGACGGCGAGAAGATCAAGGACACCAAGAGCCTTGACGCACTCGTAGACGGCACCTACAAGGGGCTGGTCTCCAAATCCCATGTACGCGTGGATATGGGCGGTCGTCTCAACGACGGCGGCAAGCCTATGACAAAGGATGAGGTTATGCAGATTACCGACAGGGCGGAGCGGCGCGCCGCAATCGCCGCAAATATGGATTTGTTTAGAAAGGAAGAATAAAAAATGGCTGTTGATCCTAAGCTCATTAAGAAAGATGACCTCGCGCGTGTGCGCGAGATCGAATTCACCGAAATGTTCGGCTACTCCATCAAGAAGCTGATGGAGGCGCTGGGCGTGACCCGCAAGATCGCAAAGCAGGCTGGTACTGTGCTGAAAAGCTACAAGGCAACCGGCACGTTGGAAAGCGGCGCTGTCGCTGAGGGCGAGACCATCCCGCTGAGCAAGTACAAGACCGAGGCGGTCAATTACAAGGAGATCACGCTCAAAAAGTGGAGAAAGGCAACCTCTGCCGAGGCAATCACTGACCGCGGCTACGATCAGGCGGTGGACATGACCACCGACGAGATGCTCAAGGACGTACAGAAGGGCATCCGCAAGGACTTCTTTGACTTCCTCTCGACCGGCACCGGCGAGGTGAGCGGTAAGAACTTCCAGACTGTTCTTGCGCAGGCTTGGGGCAATCTGCAGGTTCTTTTCGAGGATGACGAGATTGGCGCGGTCTACTTCATGAATCCGCTGGACGTTGCGGATTACTTGTCTACGGCCAACATCACCTTGCAGACCGCTTTCGGCATGACCTATGTCGAGAACTTCCTCGGTCTGGGCACTGTGATCCTGAATTCCAGCGTCCCCAAGGGCAAGATTTACGCCACCGCAAAGGACAACATTGTCCTGTACTACATTCCCGTGAATGGTGCTGATCTCGGCGAGGTGTTCGACTTCACCACCGACGCGACCGGCTACATCGGCATCCATGAGGAACCTGATTATACCAACATGACCGCTTCCGATACCGTTATCAACGGTATGGAGCTGTTCGCCGAGCGCATTGACGGTGTGGTCGTTGGCACCATCGACAACGGAACGCTCGGTTCCCTGACGGTCACCTCTGCCGCTGGCTCCGAGAGCGGCGATACCAAGCTGACCGTATCTCCGAAAAAGGCTGCGGCGGGTAACAAGTATAAGTATGCGTCCGGCGCCTCTGCCGCGACCGTCGCTTATGGCGACAACGTTGCCGGTTGGAACGATTGGGACGGCAAGAGCGACCTGACCATTGCGACCGGCCAGACCGTGACCGTGGTCGAGTGCGACGGCAACTACCACGCGCTCAAGAGCGGCAACGCGAGCGTGACCGCAAAGTGATAAGGGGGCAGCGCTGATGACTTACGCAGATTTTGAATACTATTCCGGCGTTTACATGGGCGCTGTGAGTGAAGCAGACTTTCCGCGTCTTGTTGTCCGCGCCAGCTCCTTTCTCGACTATTACACCCGCAACAAGGCGGCGGATAACGCCACTCTTGATGCGGTCAAAATGTGCTGCTGCGCACTTGTGGACAAATACGCAGTCATTGAGGCGGCACAGGCGCTGGCGCAAAAGAATCTCGCCAACGCTGCCGTTGGTGATGCGGAAGTCAAGAGCGAGACGGTAGGCGGCTACTCCCGCACCCTTGCAACTGGCGGTGAGTCCGCCCTGTCTGCCCTCAACGCGACGGACGGGGCAAAGAAACTGCTTGCGGAAACGTGCAGGGAATATCTTGCCCATACTGGGCTGCTGTATCGCGGAGGTGGTTGTAGATGTACGCTCCCCACACTGTAACGATTTATAACATCGTGCAGGAGATCGACCCGGCAACCCTTGATGAGGTCGAAAAGGTATATACCACGATCCTGCGCGGGGTCATGCTGCAAGCGTCAAAGGGTGTCAACGTGCGCGAAAGCGGCCTTGAAGGGGCGGACGCGGTTAACCTGTATATCCCGTTCTCCGTAGAAGCGGTGGATGGGGTAACGGGTAAGCCGAAAAATTACATCGGCCCACAATCGTTTTTCAAAGCGTCGGACAAGTCTAACCTATGGACGCTCTCATACAAGGGTAACGGTGGCATGACGTGCTTTGTAAAGGGCGAATTCGTATCAGACAACATGACCGTCGTTCTGAGCCATGACGATTGCTACAACGTGACGAAGGTCGATGCAATGGACTACGGTAGCGCCGATATGCAGCACTGGGAAGTTGGCGGTGCGTAATGGGCATCAAGATTTCCGTGCACACCGACGGCTTTGACGCTGTGAAAGAAGCCATTGCCAAAGCCTGCACGCGCGCTGAGCACGTTTTAGCGGAACAGATTGAGAAAGACACTCAGCCTTTTGTTCCGATGCTCACAGGCTCGTTAACGCAGCGCACAAGGGTAGTTGGCAACGACATCATTTACCCCGGCCCTTACGCGAGATTCCTGCATTACGGGAAAGTCATGGTTGACCCCAATACCGGCAGCACATACGCGCCAAAGGGCGGCACAAAGGTGGTCACAGACCGCAATTTGGTTTTCAACAAGACGATGCACCCGCAAGCCCAAGCGCATTGGTTTGAAGCGTCTAAGGCGCAAAACCTTGATAAGTGGGTGCGTGTAGCAGATAAGGCGGTGAAGAAGTTTGGAACAGATTAAAAAGACGGTATCGGCGGCGGAAGAAGATCAGGTATCGCGAAAGCTACTTGCGTGGCTGAACACGTTTCCCAATAAACCGGTTGATTTGATTCGGTTCGAATTTCTTCCCGCAGATACTCCGGCGATGGCGATGTCTACGATTCAGGCGGCATACATCGTCAAGAAATACATCCTCGGTGGATATCAGGCGGAATACCAATTCAAGGTCATCTACCGCATGAAACCAGGGAATAGCAATGACAAACGGCTTAAAGCTGACGAGCTGCTTAACGCCTTGGGCGATTGGTCAGCAAGCGAAACGCCGCCTAACATCGGGGAAGGACGCCGCGTCATTCGCATTGAGCCGACAACGCGATCCTCACTTTTTGCCGTGTATGAAAACGGTGACGAGGATCACCAAATCCTTATGAAAATGAACTACGAGGTGATTAAAAATGGCTGATACGACCTTTAACACCACGGCGGGGCAGACCGTAGATCGCGAACTTCTGATCGCGTATCTCAACACGGGCGAAACCGGAACCCCCACGTGGTCTCCCCTCGGTACGCGCGTCACGGATTCCAGCATGGAATACGACTGGCAAGAGGATTCCTCGAAGGATATTCTCGGCACGACGCGCACGACCATGAAGAAACCCATCATCACGCAGACCTTTGACCCGTCTGATCTGGACGCTGGCGATCCTGCCATCGTCAAGGTTTGGAATCTCGCGGTCAAGGAGCAGAACGCGGCGGCGCTGGCAAATCAGGACGTGCTGATTGTCCACGCTTATGCAGGCACGGCAAAGACCGCAGTATTTGCGGAGCGCTATTCGTCCTGCATGGTTAAGCCCTCTTCCCTCGGCGGAGAGGGCGGCGGCTTTATCGGTATGCCTATCGACGTGACGCTTGGCGGCACGCGCACGATTGGCACTGCCGCTATCTCTGGCAATACGGTCACGTTTACCGAGGGAGAATAAGGAGGAACATCATGCAGGAACTTAATTTTGGCGACGGCCTTGTAACTTACACCGTAAATGGGAAGTGCGAGGTGTCGTTTAACCCTACCGACAGCAACTTTGTCGAAAAACTCTACCTTGCCTTTGAAGACCTCGACAAAAAGCAGGAAGGGTACAAAACGCAGATTGAAAAGATGGGAGACAAAAAGCTCATCTTTGAATTTGCCCGTGAGCGCGACAAAGAGATGCGCGAAATCATCGACTCCGTTTTTGGTACGCATATTGCAGATGATCTTTTTGGTGGAATGAACGTTTATGCGCTGGCAGAGGGAGTTCCTGTGTGGTGTAACTTCATGCTTGCTGTAATGGACGAAATCGACAATACGTTCTCCCGTGAACAGAAATTCACGAATCCGAGAATCAAAAAGTATCTCGATAAAATTCAGAAGCATTAAACGGAGGGCGGTATGGGCTACGGACTTCCTAAAAGCGTAGAGATCAACGACCAGAACTTTTCTATTCGATATGACTTTCGAGTTATTTTGACGATTTTTGAAGTTTTGGACGATGAAGAACTAAGCGATGAAGAACGGGCGTATACCGCCCTAAAACTATTCTTTATCGACTTTGATAACATTCCAGACTATGACGAAGCAATCGGAAAGATGTTCTGGTTTATCAACGGCGGGAAAACTCGCGATGACAAGAAAAAGGAGCCAGAGCTTGTAGACTGGGAGAAGGATTTTCAACTCATCGTTTCCCCCATCAACCGCGTCCTTGGGAGAGAAATTAGAGAAAGCGAATATGACGCGGATACAAACTCTGGCGGGATCCATTGGTTTACGTTTTTGTCTGCGTATATGGAAATCGGGGATTGCTTATTTGCACAGGTCATTCGCATTCGCGAGTTAAAAGCAAAAGGGCGTGCGTTAGATAAGTCGGACAGGGAATTTTACCGGCGCAATAAAGACGTTGTCGATATTCCAAAAAGAATATCGAAAGAAGAGGCGGACGCGCTAAGTGCGTGGTTAGGCAAAAAAGAACCGGCCCACGAGCGAGCCGGTTCGGATTAAAGTGTTATTTGCTTATTCTCGGTTTTCTTTAGATGCGCGTAAATCTTGCTAATCCTCTTACCGTTTTGCGGAGCAGCGGTTACGTCAAATACGATGTATTTCACATCGGAATCGCTTTGGTACGCGAAAATAAGGTACTGTCGGACGATCTTGGATTTCTTTTTTTGTGTTGACCCGCCAAGAGCTGCGCCGATTGGCCCGAGTAAAATTCCTCCCGCAATTGCACCTCCAATACTCGAAACGTATTGAGTTTGAATTTCCTGCGGCGTCATAACAGAAACATCGATAAGCTTGCTTGGCGAAAGGGTGAATGTTTGCCCGCTCGCTGAAAATGAAATGGATTCTGGGGAACAAACGGCAGAACAAATAGACCCTGCTGCAAGATCAAGCCCACCGACAAGTTGAAGTTTGCACTTTACCGTTTGCATCTTTATTTTCTCCTCATGCGTTGTGGGGAACGCTTTATTCATGGTTAACACACCCAATGGGATTGGGATTGCTATAAGGGCGATTCCAACCAAAACGGGCATGGTTTCTTGACCTTCTGGCGTTGTAATTGCACCAATTACCAAAACCAGGAAAAATGACGCAAAGAACACAACAAGAAATAGTATTGCTTTTTTCGCCGTTTTCATTTGTTTCCCCTCCTATTAGATACAGTCTTATTACCATAGCACAACAAAAAACTAAAAGCAAGGTGGTGATTTTATGGCGGCTGATGGTTCCGTAGTTTTTAGCGCAAAGTTGGACGATAAAGATGCGCAAAAAGAGCTAAACAAGCTTGTCAAAAAGATCGACACTCTAAACGATAAAATCTATCAAAAACAGCAGCAAAAAATGCCGCTTGCAAAACAATCGGAAGAGCTTGCGGCAAGCCTTGACCAAGCAAAAGCAACACTTGAATCTATGCGCAGTGGCAATGAGTTTTTCACCGCCGATTCCGTGAAGGAGCAAGAGCACACTGTTAAATCCTTGCAACGAGAATATGATTCCGTAACTTCTAAAGTTGAGAAAATGGACGCGGCTATTCGCGCAGATACTCGAAGCCTTGACAAGATGAAAACAGACGCAGGGGCGCTTTCTGAAAAAATTTCTGGCGCAGGAACTCGCATGGTGTCAATGGGGGAAGCTACAAAGAAAGCAGACGCATTTCTTGCGCGGTTTTCCAACAGGGTTAAGCGGCTGGCGCTCAGGGCGTTTGTCTTCACGATTATTGCAAAAGCTTTATCTGTTGTTCGCGATTATGTTTGGAAGGTTATCCAGACAAACGATGAAGCAGTTGCGGCCATTGGGAACTTAAAGGGGTCGCTTCTCACTTTGGCGCAGCCGCTTCTTGGCGTAGCCGTTCCGGCGTTTATTGCGCTTGTGAACATCCTCAATGCAGTTGTTAGTGCAATTGCAAATATCGTCTCTATGATTTTTGGGACTACGGCAAAAAAATCGGAGGCAGCAGCAAAGAGCCTTTATAAAGAGGCTAATGCTGTTGAAAAAGTCGGTGCGGCGGCAAAGGACGCACAAGCAAATCTTGCAAGTTTTGATGAGATCAACACTCTGTCGAGTTCAAGCGGCGGCGGTGGCGCGGCATCTGCTCTTGCAGATCGTTTATCCCCTGTATTTGAGCAATTCAAGAGCGATGCGTATAAAGCGAAGATTGACGAGATCACGGCTTATCTTTGCGGTGCGCTTTTGGCTCTTGGTGCGATCCTCTGCTTTTCTGGCGCAAATATTCCGCTTGGCATTGCGCTTATGGCCGCTGGTGCGGTGGGACTTGTAACGCTTATTAAAGAAAATTGGGACTGTATGCCAAACAAGTTAAGGGCGGCGATCACCAACGTACTTATGATTCTTGGCGTATCTGCCCTTGCGATTGGCGCGATTCTTTGCTTTTCTGGGGCGAATATTCCCCTCGGCATTGGGCTAATGATTGCAGGAGCGGCTATGCTGGGAACGGCAGTCGCCTTGAACTGGAACTCGGTTGCAGACAAAACAAAGGAAACCCTTGAGACGCTTCTCGTTTACATTGGGCTTGCGGCGCTTGCAATCGGCGTAATCCTCTGTCTGTCCGGTGCTCATATTGCGCTCGGAATTGGGCTTATCATTATTGGAGCGACTTCCCTCGCAAGCGCTGTTGCTCTGGATTGGAACAGTACAACGGAAAAGACGAAAAGTAAGTTAACGGAAATCCTGCTTTTTGCCGCAAAGAGTTTGCTTGCGCTTGGTATCATGCTTGCAATTTTCTGCCCGGCGGCTTGGCCTATTGCATTCGGCATGATGATTGCAGGCGGAGCGTCTCTCGTTACTGCGGCTGCGCTCAATTGGGACGCAATTCTTGAGAAACTCAAAGGCGTGTGGGATAACATTAAACAGTGGTGGAAGAACAGTGTTGCTAAATATGTTGGAGATTCCCATTGGAAAGAGGCAGGGAAGAAAATGATTAACGGTTTCCTTTCGGGCGTAAAATCCGCATGGGAGGCTGTAAAAACGTGGGTGGCTAATGCCGTTAGCTGGTTCGGAAACAAATTCGTTGAAGCGCAAAACTCTATTGCAAGATCGAATTCTGGACGCAGCGGAGGATTTGGGACCCGAAGCGGGGGCTTTGGTAGCCCTTCTCGCGCTCCCTCGATTAGCCGTATCTCCGCTCCTGCATTGGCTCGCGGCGCAGTCATTCCCCCCAACAAGGAATTTCTCGCTGTACTGGGCGACCAGAAGAGCGGAACGAACATTGAAACGCCACTTGCAACGATGGTCGAAGCATTTAAGCAGGCTATGGCGGAATCCGGCGGCGGCACGACTACGGTCGTTATCCAGCTCGACGGCAAGGAGATTGCCCGCAGCACCGTGAAAAACATCAACAACATGACGCGCGCGGCGGGTAAGCCCGTGCTGCTGTACTAAGGAGGGGCAAACATGGAAGTCCTTATTATTAACGGCACGGATTATTCGTCCGCAATCGCAACGAAAGGGTATGGGTGGAGCAGAAACGATCTCGACAGCGACAAGACCACCCGTACCAAAGATGGCAAGATGCGGCGCGACAAGATCGCCACAAAACGGAAGCTGAGCTATACGACGCGCTCCATCCCGCGCGATATGTTGGCAAAGCTCGATGACGACCTCAACAAAACGACCTGCACCGTAAAGTATCTTGACTTGCATGGTGTGCGCACAAGCACATTTTATTGCTCGTCGATGGAATGCACGCTCGAAGAAGCGGCAGACGATAACGAGGTGTGGGGCGGCGCGACGTTTAATCTGATCGAGGTGTAACATGGGGCAGACAACAAGTGCGCTGTGGCATGATTTGCTCCACAAGCCCGGAACAGAACGCGAATACAAATTTATCATCAACAACGTGGAATACGGAAAAGACGCAGAGGTTTCCCACTCCGTTGAATCGCAGTTGTTTGAGGAGTTCGGGATTGGCAATGCCTGTTGCGCGACGCTGAAATTGTCGGTACTCGCTGACAGCATCCCGCGGGGCGCAACGATCAAGAGGTATCTTCGGCTCGTCAATGGCGATTTGGCGACGGAATGGATACCCAAAGGCGTATTTTTCACCAATCGCCGCTCATGTGATGGCGATTACTGGGAGATCGAAGCTTATGACGCAATGCGCAAGGCCGATACGGTATGGGAGCCAGATCAATCGCTGAATTTCCCCGTGACCATGCCAGCGGCGGCAAACATCTTTTGTCAGTTAATGGGAGTCGATCTTGACAGCAGAACATCGCTGAATAGCTCGTACACCATCGACTATCCGGCAAACGACTATACCATCCGCAACGAGCTTTGCTATATTGCGGCTGCGCATGGTGGGAACTGGGTCATCACGGATGAGGGGAAACTCCTGCTGGTACCGCTGCTGTCTGCGCCTACCGAAACGAACAACCTGATTACCGAGCACGGCGACGCTATTACATTCGGGGGAGTGAGGATTCTTGTCTGATAAATATTACGTTGGTCTTGATACGACAAGCTTTGCTGACAACGGCAAATACAAGCCCGTTTCCCGCGTTACGTTGCTGGTGGACGATGAAAACAGCCTAACGGCTGGGGATGATACCGGCATGGAGATTACCGCAAGTTGCCCTCACGCAACGCAAGCGATGGTAAACTCGCTGCTCGCGGCGATGAAAGGGTATCGGTATCAGGCATACGAAGCGGGCGCGGCCAACATCGACCCCGCTGCGGAGCTTGGCGACGGCGTGAATGTCGGTGGGGTCTATTCTCCGCTTTCTCGCATTGCTGATGACGGGCGAGGGTACGCGGATATTGCCTCCCCTGGTGAGTTGGAAATGGATGACGAATATCCATCCGGCGGTTATATCAAACAGGAATTTGACCGAAAGATTGCTCAAACTCGCTCGCTCATCACCAAAACCAGCAAAGAAATTTTGCTCAAGGTCGAGGGCATTGACGGCAAATACACCGAGCTGAAGACCACGCTGGACGGCGTGACGATTACCGACGCGAGCGGCACGACCAAGATCAAGGGCAGCAGCATCGAGACGGGAAGCATTGCAGCAAAATCCATTAGCGCGGATAAGCTTAACCTGACCGGGGCTATTACCTTTGGTGATCTCGATGCAAATACGCAAAGCAGCATCAACACAGCAAATAGCAACGCAAACACGGCCATCACAGCAGCAGGTAACGCACAAGCGGCGGCAAATGGCGCTGTGCAAAAAGTTTCCGCATGGGAATATCCTGGCTCGACATACATTGACGGCAGCAAAATCATGACAGGTACAGTAATGGCCACTAAGCTGCTCGGCGGCACGGTGGGCTTGCTCGCATCCGATGAGAGCATTGTCGGCGCGCTGAATCTGGCGTACACGACTACGGGCATCGGTCTCGGTATCCTAACCAGTCAGGGCGGTATTCAAATCCAGTCGGCGGGCAATCTGTTTCTGTCTGCCGGGACAGGGGGCAACATCACGGTGCAGTCCGGGCGCGTGCAGCTCGGCTCGGCGGCGTTATGCCTTGCGTCTGCAAGTTATGGCTATAGCGCACCATCCGGCGCAGGTGTTGATGGGCAGCTCTATATCCAGCTGGTGACTTGACATGGCTAATTTATGGGTAACGATTACGCCAGATCCGAACGACGGGACGAAAGCAACCGTCAGCGGAGAATTTTCCGGCGGTGACAGTAGTTATTCTTACGCGAAGCGCATCCGCGTTACCGTGACGGGAGCCGGAGAATACTATTTCACGTCGCCGCAGACGAGCGGCGGGTACAACACATTTTCCGGCGTTATCACTGGCCTAACCCCCGGAACGTCTTACTCATGGTTCGCGTGGCTGCAAGTAATGCGACCTGGCGGCTTTGGTGGAGACAGTTTTGAGCAAAATGGCAATTTTACAACAGCAAATACTGCTCCGCAGCCGCCAGCCCAAACGTACTACGCACAAATCGCGTTTAATGCGAACGGTGGTTCCGGCGCCCCTGCGACGCAGAGCGTGTCGCAACAGAGCACCACCTCGTACGTTGAGTTCTACATCCCATATGCTACGCCCACAAAGGCGGGATATGTTTTCGGCGGATGGACGCTCAACGGTACAACGGGGCAAGTCTATCCGGCAGGGGCAAAAATCACTGTATACGGACACAACTACCCGCCCGGACCTACTCACACGTTATACGCATATTGGACGCAGGACACATCCGGCAGTGTATGGCTGTATGCAAGCAATCGATGGGCAAAAGGCGTGCCATGGGTTTACACAGGCGGCAGATGGGCGAAGGGTATTCCGTGGCTGTGCACTAACGGTATTTGGAAACGAGGTGGATAAAACATGGAACAGGCAATGCAGGCAATGCGGATGGCTTTTGACGTGCTGGACACGGTGACGATCTCCACGGCGGAGGTTGACAAAATGTACACGGTGCGCAACGAGCTGCGCAGGGCGTATGCAATCCTCGCGCAGGAAGTGGAGCACATGAGAGCCGATCAGGACGCGCAGAAAGCAAAGGAGGAGACCAATGGCTGATAAAGCGATTTCTGACCTCATACAAGCGTTACAGATCACCAACGAAGACCAGTTTGTACTTGAGCAGGGCGGCATGGCGAAAAGGCTGAACGGCGAAACGCTGCTGAAGTTTGTCACTTTGAGCGTTGTATCGGTCACGGTGACAACGCTGCCCGCAGGAAGCTCGGCAACGGCAACTTATGACAAGTCGACTGGTACGCTGGCGCTTGGCATCCCGCAGGGCAGCAAGGGCGACACCGGCGCAACAGGTGCGACCGGCCCTGCAAACGTGCTGACCATCGGCTCGGTCACGTCCGGCAAGGTGGCGAGCGCGACCATTACCGGAGAAGCCCCGAATCAGGTGCTCAACCTTGTGCTCGAAAAGGGTGACAAGGGTGAGACAGGCGACAAGGGTGCGACCGGCGACACCGGCCCGCAGGGTAAACAGGGCATCCAAGGCCCGCAGGGAAAACCCGGCGCGGATGCGCCTACCATCACGGGCATCACCATCCGGCAAAGTGACTACCACCTCATCGTGACGCTCTCCGACGGCACGACGTATGACGCGGGCTATTGCCGTGGTCAGGCGGGCGCGGGTACTGGCGATATGCTTGCAAGCGTCTACGACCCGCAGGGCAAGCATCAGGACGTGTTTAAGTACGTGGACGACGAGATTGCCAAAATCCCCACGCCGGACGTGTCCGCGCAAATCAAGGCGCACAATGAGAGCGCGACGGCGCATCCCGACATCCGCAACAAAATCCCCACAAAAACCTCCCAGCTCGACAACGACAGCGGATTCCTAACGCAGCATCAGGACATTTCAGGCAAACTGGACAAGACCGGCGACGGCAGCAACGTCACGGCGGCGTTCACGGCGGCGACTACCCGCGCCAATATCGCCACGGGCGAAAAGCTCTCCGTGCTGTTTGGGAAGGTTGCAAAGTGGTTCGCCGACCTCGGCAGTCTGGCCTTTAAGTCCACAGTGGCAAAATCCGACCTTGCAAGCGACGTGCAGACGAGTTTGGGCAAGGCGGACAGCGCCTTGCAAAGCTACAAGGAGACCGACCCGACCGTGCCTGCATGGGCAAAGGCGAAGACCAAACCGAGCTACAGCAAGAGCGAGGTCGGCCTTGCCAACGTGGACAACGTCAAGCAGTACAGCGCGAGCAACCCGCCGCCGTACCCCGTGACGAGCGTCAACGGCAAGACGGGCGCGGTGACGGTGCCGACCGTGAGTGTGCCGAGTACGTCGGCCATCCTCAAGGGCAACGGCAGCGGCGGCATCGTGGCAGCGACGCGCGGCAGCGACTACATCGCGAGCGGCAACATCGTCAAGCAGACGCTTGTGAACGTTGAGACCACGCCGACCGAGAACTACGCCATCAACTGGCTGTTCGGCTAAGGAGGGGGACATGGCGAACAAAGCGATCGGCACGCTGGCGGTCGGCTCGTCTGTGTACCTTAACGTCGGCGGCGTGCGGAAAGAATTCCTCGTCGTGCATCAAGGCTTGCCGAGCAGCTTGTATGATGCGAGCTGCGACGGAACTTGGCTGCTGATGAAGGACTGCTACGAGAACAGACAGTGGAACAGTTCTGGTGAGAACAAGTATGAGAGCAGCACGGTCAACACTTACCTTAACGGGCCGTTTCTCAGCCTATTCGACAGCAATATTCAAGGGATTATCAAACAGGTCAAGATACCGTACCGAAAGAACGGCGGTTCTGGCGGTACGACGCAGCAAGGAGCAAACGGTTTGCCTTGCAAGATCTTCTTGCTGAGCGCCCCTGAAGTTCACTACGAGCTCAACTATATAGACTCTGGCGAAGGTGCTGTACTGAGCTATTTTGCTTCGTGCGTCACCAATAATGCAGACTCGAAGCGAGTTGCGTACCTGAACGGCTCGGCCTCCGTCTGGGGGGTCCGCTCCCCGTACACCAGCAGCACCTACTACGTGTGGTACGTCTACACCGATGGCAACTACTACATCGGCAACGCGTCCGACTCGTTCGGCATCCGCCCCGCTCTTATCCTCCCCTCCACCACCCTCGTGGACGACAGCGGCAACGTCGTCACCGTCGACCTCACCGCGCACAAGACCCTCGTGGGCGGCACGGCCTACACCGTCAAGGGCGGCAAGTGCATGGTAAACGGCACGGTGTACAACATCCTCAAGGGCAGGACGCTGATTGACGGCACGGGGTGGGATATTACATTCCCGAGCGCAGGAACGAAGCTGTCGACGCTGGATGTCGGGCATTCCGTGTACCTCAACGTTGGCGGCGTGCGGAAGGAATTCCTCGTGGTGCATCAAGGCTTGCCGAGCAGCTTGTATGATGCGAGCTGCGACGGGACGTGGCTGCTGATGAAGGACATCTACGAGAACAGACAGTGGCACAGTCCGAACATTAACAGCTACAAGGAATCCGCCATCCACAGCTACCTGAACAGCACTTTCCTGAATCTGTTCGAGAGCAATATTCAGGCAGCAATCAAACAGGTCAAGATTCCGTACGTCAACGAAGCAGGCAGTTCAGCCGTTGCTTCTGGGGCGAACGGACTATCATGCAAAGTCTTCCTTCTGTCCGGGTACGAGGTCGGTATTGGCGGCAAGACCTACCTTCCACAAGACGGCGCTAAACTAAGCTATTTCAACCTGAACATAGGAATGGACCCTAAACGCATTGCGTACCTGAACGGCTCGGCCGCCCCCTGGTGGCTTCGATCCCCGAGCACCAGCAGCGTCTACTACGCGTGGAGCGTCAACTCCGGCGGCGGTTGCGACAACGGATTCGACGTAGGCCTCTCGTTCGGCATCCGCCCCTGCATCATCCTCCCCTCAGACGCCCTCGTCGATGACGAATACAATCTTATCACTTAAAGGAGTGAAACTATGGCAACATACATCAAAGTCAACAACACCGAGTACCCCGCGACCATCACGGGCATCTTGAAAGACCGTGAATGGAACGAGCGCGAGGCCAAGAACATCCGCCTGACAATGACCGCCACGAACGCGGCGGCACTGCTGCCCGACAATACGCCGTGGAGCATCGTGCAGCGCGACACCGTACCCAAGTACGACGCTGACGGCCAGCCCACGGGCGAGACCGAGGAAATCGTCAACGAGTGGGACAACAGCGCGTACAGCCTGAGCGGGGCCATCACCGACCACCGCGACGGCACGGTATCTATCAAGATGGGCAAGCCCACGGAGACCGAGAGCGCCAAAGCGACCGTCACCGCCCTTGCGGGCGAGCCGGTCACGTACGCCCGCGCAGTGGAGCTGCGCCCCATTATCGAGCAGGCAGCGGTCAGCCTGAGCGACGGCGAGGCGGCGACTGTGCCGGAACTCATCACGGCATGGGCGTATCCCGTGGATTACGCCGAGGGCGACCGCAGGAGCTACGGCGGCAAGGTGCACAAGTGCCGTCAGGCGCATACCTCTCAAGCCGACTGGACGCCGGACAAGACACCCGCGCTCTGGGCGGTCATCGACGCCGAGCACGCGGGCACGCAGGATGACCCCATCCCCGCAGCGCGCGGCATGGAATACGAGTACGGCAAGTATTACCTCGACGGCGAGGACGGCAAGGTGTACCTCTGCGAGCGCACGGGCGAGCAGGCGGGCGGCAAGATCACGCTGCAATACCTGCCGCACGAGCTGGTGGGGAATTATTTCAAGGCGGTGTAATACGCCGCAGAAAGGGAGCGGGATATGGATAACGCAAAGCATTATGACGACGCGGCGATCGCACTGATTGAATCGAGGTGTAAGAGCAACACGCACCGAATCAACGAACTGACGGAACATCAGGTGGCGCTTGACCGGTTGGTGACCTCGGTCGAGGTGCTGGCCACAAAACAAGAGACCGTGGAGGGCGACGTCAAAGAGATCAAGGAGGACGTGAAGACCATCACGGGCAAGGCGGGGAAGCGCTGGGACGGGCTGGTCGACAAGGCTCTCGCGGCGCTGGCGGGGGCGTTTATCGCGTGGCTGATCTCGGGAGGTGTGGCATGAAGAAACTGAGAAAGCGCGACAAGTACCTTATCGCGGCGGTGGTGAATCTCTGCTGGTACTGCATCGCGGCACTTATTCTGACGGCCTTCGACAAGGCTGCGCCGGACAGCCTGACAGTGGCATGGTTCGCCGCATGGACGGCGGAGCTTGCGCTGCTGGCAGGAATCAAAATTAAGGGAAAGGACGAATAACATGAACGAAAGAATCATCAAGCGTATCGCAAACCTCATGAGCGTCAAGAGCATTGTGACGCTGGTGCTGACGGGAGTATTTGCGTACATGGCCGTCACGGGCAACATCTCGCAGGACTTTATGACGATCTACGCGGTCATCATCGCGTTCTACTTCGGCACGCAGTCGCAGAAGGCACAGGACGTGATCGACGGCAAGGGTGGCAGCGATGTATCACAGTAGGGACATCGCCGATCTCCGCGCGGACGTGCGCGCAAATTGCGTGATCTTCCTCGACCTCTGCAAGCAGGCGGGCTTGCCCGTACTGGTGACGGAGACGGTCAGAGATGACGAGTACCAGCAGTACCTTGCGCGCAGGGGCTACGCCGCCAAGAGCGCGACGCGCCCGACGTTTCACAGCGTCAAGGCGGGTCTTGCGTTCGACATCTGCAAAAACGTCAAGGGGCACGAGTACGACGATGCGTCGTTCTTTGCCCGCTGCGGGCAGATCGCAAAGCAGATCGGCTTTTCGTGGGGCGGCGACTGGAAGAGTTTTCCGGACAAGCCTCATATCCAGTGGGATGACCACGGCAAATACACCGGCAGTATGATCTTGGCGGGCAAGTACCCGCCAGAAATGGAGGGTTACATGGATCAGGCAACGTTTAACAAGATGATGGACAACTACCTTGCGCAGCAGGGCACAAAGCCCGTCTCTTCGTGGGCGGCGAAGGACTGGGCGGCGGCAAAGGCGGCGGGCATTACGGACGGCAGCGCGCCGCAGAGACTTATCACTCGGCAGGAAGTCGTGACGATGATCCAGAGAGCGACAAAATAACGGTGTCCGATTTGGGCACAGGAAGGAGCGGACGGCGAAAGCCACGCGCAAGCGCTCTGCAACGTCCCACACGGGGCATGAACAGTCAGCACAAGCGTATCCGGGCGGAGTTATCCGCGATGGCTCCCCGGCGAGCCGTCGAATATATCTTATCTTTTGAGCTGCCGCAGGACGAGGCGGCGTGCATCATCGAGTGCGACGTGCGGCGCAAAAGCTGCGTACAGGTGGCAATGGAGCAAAGCTTATCTGTTGATGCAGTGAAGAAATACCGTCGGCGCGCATATCACAAAATATCGCAAGAAAAAGCCCTGCCTTAACCGGCGGGGCTTTTGCACTTTTCATACACTTTATGGGCGCTTTTGAGCGCCCATTTTTTTGTACTATGGACACAACAAAGGAGGTGCGGCGATGTACGACCGACTTTTAGCTTTGGGCTTTACCGAGCAGATGGCGATGGACATTTTGACGCTGTTTCCTAATCCTGACGAGCTGAGAACATACGTCTACTTCGCAGAGCTTTTCCATGTATAGCTACTTTAACCCAAACCCCGCTGGGCGGAATGTATCAGATTGCACTGTGCGCGCGATTTGCAAGGCGACCGGGAAAGACTGGGGCGAGGTCTATTTAGCACTGTGCATACAGGGGTACTTAGACGGCGATCTTCCCAACGCAAACGCTTGTTGGGGCACATATCTGCGATCGCTCGGCTATCGGCGCTATATCATGCCGGATACCTGCCCGGATTGCTACACGGTCGGTAAGTTTGCCGATGAGCACCCGCGCGGGACGTATATTCTCGCGCTCTCCGGCCATGTGGTGTGCGTGCAAGATGGCGTGATTTACGATAGCTGGAACAGCGAGAACGAAATCCCGCTTTATTACTGGTTCAAAGAAACGGAGGAATGAACATGGCATATCCCTATTTCAACCCCTATTATCCGCAGCCAATGCCGGACAACCTCATGCAGATGCGACAAATGCAGCAGCCACAGATGCAGCCCATGCAGCAGCCTATGCCGCAGCCAGTGCAGCAAAACCCCATCGCGCAGGGCGGCGTGCAGTGGGTAAGCGGCGAGCAGGAGGCAAGAGGCTATCTCATTGCGCCCAACTCCGCTGTGGCGCTGTGGGATTCTACCGCGCCGACTGTGTATCTCAAGCAGGCGGATGCAAGCGGCAAGCCGACGCTCAAGATTTATGACCTCGTAGAGCGCGCAGAAACGCCCCGCACAACGCCGCAGGAAAAGAGCGTGGAATTTGTCACCCGTAAAGAGTTTGACGCGCTGGCGGCGCTTGTGGGCGAATTAAAGGGCAAGAAGAAGCGCAAGGTCGAGGAGGACGAAGACGATGAATAATCCGTTTATGGCCGCGCTGGGCGGCGGGCAGAACCCTATGGGTAACTTTGCCCAGATAATGCAGCAGTTTAACCAGTTCAAAGCGAATTTCAGGGGAGACCCCAAAGCGGAGGTCGAAAAGCTTTTGCAAAGCGGTAAACTGAACCAGCAACAGCTCAACCAGCTTCAGCAGATGGCAAAGCAATTTCAAAGCCTGATGCAGTAAGCAAAGACTAAGCAAGATTTAAGCAAAGTGTTTGCTCAACTTTTTGCAAAATCAACATCGTGGCCACGATTTGATGAATAAAAATTTTTCAAAGGAGTGATACTATGTCTCTTTCTGACGGCGGCGTTCAGGCCACTATGCCTGTTGCGCCCGTAAATTCCAGCAACGGCGGCGGCTTTGGCTGGGGCGGAGAAGGCAGCTGGTTTATTATTATCCTGTTCCTTTTCGCATTTCTCGGTTGGGGAAATGGCGGCTGGGGGAACAACGGCAATTCCGGCGGCGTGGTTGACGGCTATGTGCTGACCTCTGATTTTGCCAATGTCGAGCGCAAGATCGAGAGTGTAAATCAGGGCCTTTGCGACGGGTTTTACCAGCAGGCGCAGCTTGTCAACGGCACCAACATGGCGATGGCGAACGGCTTTGCACAGGCCGAGCTTTCCCGCAGCAACCAGCAGGCGGCGCTGATGCAGCAGCTCAACGCCATGCAGATGCAGGCCGCTGATTGTTGCTGCGAAAACCGTGCAGCTATCGCCCAGGTGCGCTACGACATGGCGACGCAGGCGTGCGACACGCGCAACACCGTGCAGAACGCCACGCGCGACATCATTGACGCAAACAACCAGAACAGCCGCGCCATCCTCGACTTCCTGACGCAGAGCAAGCTCTCTGACCTTCAGGCCGAGAACCAGGGCTTGAAGCTGGCGGCAAGTCAGGCGGCGCAGAACAGCTATCTGGTCTCGCAGCTTCGCCCCTCTCCCATTCCGGCCTACACGGTGCAGAACCCCTATTGCTGCACCCAGTATGCGGCTTGCGGCTGCTGACAACTGCATAGCATAGCTTTTTGTTGGCGATGTTTTGTTGACGCCAACAAAATGTTCGGCCCCGTGCCGATACTACGACAAACGCGGCGGGGCAATAGCTCCGCCGCTGTATTTTTAGAAAGGACTGAACTCATGAAAACGATTGACGAGCTGAAACAAGAATTTGTAGACCATCTTGCCGCTATGGATAAGTCCGAAATGAGCATGGTCGAACTTACAAACTATGCCGATCTGCTGCATAAGGCGGACGCTCTCTTCAAGCCAAGCTATACAGATGTACTTGCATCCGGCTTCATTCCCCCTTTTGCGGCAACTACTTGGAAAAAGGAGGAGAAGAAAAATGGCTGAATACGTTACCGCTGGCATTGTTACTGTTCCTGCTGGGCAGAATGTGCCGATGGTCTCCACGGCGGCTTGCGGCAAGCCCTGCATCGTCCACCGCGAGGGCAGTGGACTTGTCACCCTGCGCGGATTGACGCAGCAGTGCAAAGCGCGCTTTAAGGTGAGCTTTGGCGCAAACATCGCCGTCCCCACGGGCGGAACGGTAGGCGCGATTACAACGGCGCTCGCTGTCAACGGCGAAGCACTCAACGGAGCCACGGCGACCGTCACGCCCGCTGCGGTAGAAAACTATTTTAACGTCTACGTCAGCGCCATCGTGGAAGTGCCACGCGGCTGCTGCGTGACGGTGGCGGCGAAGAATACCAGCGCGGAGGCGGTCAGTTTTGCTAACAGCAATCTGACCATCGACCGTGTGAGCTGAAAGGAGAATGGACATGAGTAAGAAAGCAATGTATGAGCTGCGCAATATGCTTTGCGAAGAACTCGACGAGCTGGCGCGCAAGGGCGACCTGGGCGCGGGCGACCTTGAGATCGCGCACAAGCTGACGGACACCATCAAAAACATCGATAAAATTGAGATGTTGGAGGACGACGGCTATTCCCGCGATGAAGACTATTCTCGCCGCTATTCCCGCGACGGAGACTGGCAGTCTGGTATGCGCGGCGCTTATGACCGCGATATGTCCAATGCGAGACGCGGAACGCATTATGTGCGCGGCCACTATTCCCGTGACGGCGGCATCGACAACATGAAACGCCAGTTGCAGGAAATGCTGGACAACGCCGACGATGACAGCATCCGCAGAGCCATCCAGCGTTGCATGGACACGATTGAGGGCTAAGGGGGGTGCGCCCCTATGGTCGACGAGAATGAGGTCAATCGCTGGATAGCTCGCCTTGAAACAGAAGAATCAAGCTGGACAAACTATGAGCGCCTTGCCGTGCTGTATGCCATCCGCGACCAGCAAAGCGGCATCAGAGAGAGGGCTTTGCCAATGGCATACGCTGCAGCGCCTGCGCCGGTTAGCGTCGAAACATACGGCGACAGCGAATTTTTGCGCGCGGTGGCAGACGTTCCGCCAGACAAGGCGTGGGGAATCATGGACGAGCTGATGGACAGCTTGAAAATTGTAAACGAGCGCGTCTATAATAGCGTCATGCGCAAACTCGAAAAATGAGAATACCCCCGTCGTAAGGCGGGGGATTCTTTTGGGCATAATTTACCTCTTGGAACGTGAAAGTAAAATATGCCTAACGCGGCGTTACGAAAAACGCGCCATCGTTGTCTGCATCAATCCTTCTGATGAAGCGCGTCCAGAATTCCTTTTTTTCTTCCCGTGAGTATGTATCATATTCGCCCAGCCCGTTTCTCAAGGCATCAAGGTCTGTCTTTGGCTTTTCTTCCACGGTCTCAAGGGACTTTTTCAGGCTCGCGTATTCTGTTTTGTAATCGTCCAGCTCGATCAAATCATTTAGATACAGCGTTTTCAGCTTGCTCATTTTCTTTCGTATCGAGTCCGCGCTTTGCGTGGGCTTTTTTTCTGCCTTTTTGTAATACCTGTTGTTCCGCTCTGTGATTTCTGCAAGCTCGTGCAACAGGTAGTCTTCCAGCGCGTCTTCCCTGATCCTCTTCATGTGCGGGCAAGCGGAGTTGTCAAGCATCCGCGTCCGGCAACGGTAATATGTATATATCTGTTTTGCGGTTTCCGACTGCATTGTTCTCCCGCATTCCTTGCAATGCAAAAGCCCCGAGAACAGATACACGCGATCCACATCAACTCCGGCACAGCGCTGTGACCGCTGGCGGGAAATATCATTTACAAGGTCAAAGTCTTGCTTGCTCACCAACGAGGGGCAAGCGTTTTCGATGCCGTACACCTCGCCAATGTAAAGCCGGTTGTGGAAATAGTTGACATACTTGTTATATGCTCGGTCAATTCCCCATGTGTCGAGCATATATCGTTTTACAGCAAGGACGCTTTTCAGGCGGATATATGCGGCAAACATATCTCGCGCCGCGTCTGCTGTGTCGTTATCAATTTGGTATTGCCTTTCCTTGATAATATACCCTAAAGGCGCTTTCGACCCCGCCGGTTGCCCTTTTGCTCGTTTGCCATCGTTGATAAATTTGATTCGCTCGCTCGTGCGGTCGGCTTCGTCCTGCGCGACGGATAACATGATATTGACCTTCAATCGCCCTGATGCGGTGCGCGTCTCGTAGTCCTCTTCCGTCGCTTGCCACGTTACGCCGTACCGGTCGAGCTGCGTCTGCACATCGTAATATCCAGCAACATTTCGGAACCAACGGTCAAGCTTGATAAATAGGATTGTGTCTACTTTCCCCGCCTTGCAATCGTCCAGCAGCCGCAGAAGCGCCGGGCGCTTTTTATACGGCTTTCTCGCGGATATGCCCGCGTCCTCATATATGCCCACCACGGTCATTTTATTCGCTTTGGCATATCTTGCCAGCGCATCCCGCTGCTCTTGTAATGATAGACCATGCCGCGCTTGTTCCTCGCTGGACACGCGTATATACAATGCTGCTCTCATCAAATCCCCCTCCAATCAATCTACAAGCACCATGCAGCCAGTAGAACGATAATGACAAACATTATAGCAATCACGCCGTTTCGGATACGGACACCGCGCCGCATAATCTCGATCGTGTCTGCTTTTGCATCAACGTGGCGTTCCAGCTCATCGTTGCGCGCCTGCAAGGTTTCCTCGGTCGGCGTCAAGTGTTCGGAAATTCCGAACGCTTCATCAAGCGAAATTTCAAGCGCTTTGCAGATCGGCGCGACGGTGTAGATAGACGGAGCTTTAGAAAACTTGGAAAAAAAGTTCTGCACGGTGGACAGTGGTACGCCGGAAGCATCGGAAATGTCCTGATAGGTTAGTTTCAGTTCTTCTTTACGGGATTTACACACTTCTTGAATGTTCATTTATGCCACCTTAATTTTTCCGATTTTTGCGTTGCGAAGTCGCAAGATAATGGTTTGTCGAACCGCGTCGAGCGCTGTCTTATTGCAATGTTTCGGTGTTGAATTGCCAAGGTAAAGCGGAGTATGGTCAAAACAAGCAGCGGCGACCGCTCCCCGCTGGCTGCAAAAAGGCACTGCCGTTTGTTGCAGAGGGCGGCAGTGCCGATCTAAATTATTTTATGCCAAGCATTTTCCCAACTTTGCGTTGGCGGCCTGCCTTTGACATAGGAATGCCGGTAGCCTTTGCGATTTTCTGTTTTGCTTTTGTGATGCCAAGTGCCCGCTTCCAACTAAAAGACAAGCCGGGAATTCTAAGGGACTTTTTTCGCCATGTCAAGTTCACCACCTTTTTTAAATAGAGATTTGAGTCAATAATCGCCCCATATCTTGTAGTTGCAAAAATAGAACGAAAGTGCTATATTAAGTCGTGTGATAGAACACCTGTTTTATAGCATGAACTTGAACGGAGGATGGAACGGATGAATGAACAGGTACATACGGCGGAGAAAATTTACAGCGAATCCGAATATATGGATATGCTGCGAGAAGCATTTGAATTGATCGCAAAGTTGCCGGATGATAAACTTAAAGAAATCATGGAGGTGCTAAAATGAAGATTTGGGCCATTGATAGAGCTGGCGGCTATGAACATGAGATCGGTATCGAGTGTGAAGATGCAGACCGCGAGACCGCCATCAACGCGCTTTACCGCATTGCGCGGAACCTGTTTTCTGGGGAACTCGAATTGTTTTGGAAAGAGGGAGAAAAAGGTAAAGCGACGTTTTAGCTGTTGCCTTTGCGCTTACATTCAATTGCAGCGGTTAATGCGCGGTCGATTTCTGTATAGTTAAGGCTGTTTCGATCTAACAGAGCGTCCAGTTTATCAACCATAGCTGCAAGCTCTCCTGCCGATTTGCTTCGATATGATCCGACTTTACTTACTGCTGCATTGTAGTTTGCAGACGCCGGATGTTTTATAAACAATGATACCGCTGCAACCATTTCGTCGAACTCAGCATCATAGGTTGTTTCTTTTTCGTGCGCCCATATCGCCTGTAACTTTTCAATTTCTGATTTTGCGGTTTTCTTAGCTTGCCAAATGGCGAGGCTGACAGATGCAGTTGTTCCCGCAACGGCCAGTATAATTTCAGCCCAATCATTCATGCTCTTTCCCCTCAAATGCGGCGCGTCCCATTTTTAAGAACACTTTCAAATTCTCGGGAGGAAGAGACAGCACAAATTGAATAGCTGCTTTTTGCAAATCAGTCCAGCCCTCAACATTAAAGTTGGGGGCGCTTTCTTTTATCCGCTCGGCCTCGACCAGCTTTCGCACCGTCTCAATATCTTTTAAGCACTTTGCGGTTTCTTCCGGGGTTTCCCCCTCGTGTAGGAGTATGTCATCGGGGGAGACGTTGAGCGTCAAGCACATTTGCACAGCAAGTTCTTTTGACGGCAAATTTGTGTTTTTCCCTCTGCGCAGATCAGACACCCATCTATTGTTTTTTCTAAATTTTCGAGAAAACGCAGCTTCGCTAATATCTTTCCTTTTGCAATAAGCCTCGATAAATTTAATGCAATTATTACCAAGAGTAACGCTATTTAATGTTTTCGGCATATTAAATTCCTTTAAATTATATCTACTCCGTATAATGACGCTTGGGCTAATATTTTTTGATAAGCTTTAGAATTAGAGTTTTTCATTCTGGAGTATCCAGATAATGATTTTGGGCACAACGCAGGAAGATATTCTTGCAATCGATAATATTCATGTCGGATAGAACGCTTTCTAATTCGTTCTTCTTCCATTTCTTTAATTAAGCGCTTCCATTTAAAATATGCAAATACGTTTGGGAAATCTCTTATAGAGAGATGCGGGTATATTCCAACTTTTTGAAAATAGGAATCAACTCGCGCTTCTTCTTCCCATGCTTGCTTATGTGCACCTAAATTGTGCAAATGCGTTATGTCAGATATGTAAGCATCGTACTTCCAAATCATATCTGATATAAACATTAAGCTATGTGCTTTTCTTACACATTCTACGGCAAGTGCAATATTTTTCTCTTTGTAGTATTTTGCGAAGCACTGACCGCGCAAATAATATTCTACACGGCCTGTAGGGGAATCTCCGTTTACCTCTGTACATGGGACAGGAATATTTCTTATCCCATTAACGGTTGAAAAATCATAAAAGCTTCTCAATCTAACGACCTCTTGTTCTCTTATTCGAGAATAAGCGTCGTTTTTTTCTTCGAGCGTTTTAGATTCGTCATCAAAAATATTGTAAGCCATACTTTAATAATAACTGCCAAATCCAACGACATGTGTTTGTCCATTCTGCTAAATCCTACATTTTGTTGTCAAAGACGTTGACATCCACCATTACGTAGGTTATAATAGCCTTACAGAACTTAATTAAGGCAACAAAAAACCAAGCCCCCAACGGATTTCCCGTTTTTGCGGACTTATAACCGATATTTTGTTGGCTGACACTTACATAATAGCGGTGTTGGTTGCGTTTGTCAATATAAAGTTCTGAACTTTATAAGGAGGGGAGAACGCTTGGAATTAAAGGCAATCCGAGAAAATGCCGGTTTGCGGCAGGAAGACGTAGCAAAGAAACTCCGCGTAAGAGTTTCCGCCGTGTCGAACTGGGAACGCGGTGTGAATGGTATCGCAAGCAAGTACATTAGACCGCTGACCAGATTGTACGGCGTGACCGAAGCGGAAATCAGAGCGGCATCGGAAGCCGCGCAGTCTGAAAGGGCAGATAAGACGGGCGAATGAAACGATTTATTAAATTGTTTTTGCTTCTCTGTTCATGGGCTCTGGTCGCTATTGTATCTTCCGCTATCTTAATGCTTGTTTCAGCGTGGATTGCAGGATCAACGGAAAGCGTTTTGTTTAACGCTGTTTTTTTGGTCTTGACCATTTTGGTTTGCGCTGCGATTTTGGCGATAAGTGGGGCGGACATATGAAGAGAACTAACACACAATAGGAGGAAATGAAAGATGAAAGAACTCAAAGTTAAATTAACGTTTATCGAGCCGATTCTCGGAACCAGCCCCGCGAACCCTGATATCTACCGCGAGTTTATCGGTAGTCACGCGCCGGATGCGGCGAGCGTGGAGGACGAGGTTGCGGCGCTGGGAGCGGACGCGGTTGCCGAAAAGTCCATGACCATTTTTCCGCGATTGGACGACGGTACGCCGTTTTTGTACGACTACCAGATCAAGGGCTTTTTCAAGGACACCTGCGGCGGTCTGCGCAAGGTCAAGGATTCGTCCAGCAGCAAAATCAAGGCTTACAAGAAGGAAATCGACAAGCTGATTTTCCCCGAGCCGCGCACCATTCCAATTCTCTTTGACGGCGAGATCAAGGAGTGCCAGCGCCCGCTGAGAGCGCAAACGGCGCAGGGAGAGCGCGTCAGCCTTGCAATGAGCGAGGAAATCCCCGCCGGGGCAACGTGCGAGTTTACGGTGGTCTGCCTGTGCGACGACCACATCGACGTTGTGCGCGACTGGTTGGACTACGGTAGATTTTCCGGCATCGGACAGTGGCGCAACAGTGGGAAAGGCAGATTCCGCTGGGAGGAAATCGAGTAACGCGATGGAGTGGCATGGACGCGCCTTGCACGGCCTTGAACAGCGAGGATTAGCCCCGGAAAGCAACGGAATGGTTTTGCCGGGAACAGCGTTGACGAGCAACGGCAATGCGGAGATAAGTCTTGCGATGAGATGTGATGGCGAAGAATAGCTGTAATCAGCAAAGGAGTAGCTTTGACTGGCTCTGATGTGCTATGGCATAGAATTTCATTGACTGGCAATGGAATCGCTTAGTGATGCTACGGTGGAGATTGGAATTGCGAGGATACGCAATGGCATAGTACTGATTCGCAACGCAAAGCATAAAAATGCCCCGCCCAATGTTGCAGCATCGAGCGGGGCGGGTGGGACAAATCTCACCACAAGATATTGTGTCCGTGCTTATTGTAGCACGGAGGAAAGGAAAAGGCAATGAGTAAAAAGCCGGAGTACAAAATTATTTGGGTCGCGCCTCCTGACCCTGTAAAGCTGGGGACGATCATGGGCGAGATTTACGCCCGAGGCAGAGGCCTTGAGTTTGTCGGCCTTGTGCCGAACGAGAAGAAGGGAGCATCGCATGGCTAACACGCTGTTTTTTGGCGGCATCGCCGCTGCGGTGATCGCGCTCAACGGCTGCGACTTCGCCACGAGCCTTGCCGTTATCGGCGCTTGCGCGGTCGGCAAGGTGCTGTACGAGCTGCTGCCCTACATCGACAGGGGGTGCAGGGGATGAGACGGCACGACAAGCGCACGAGAGAGCAGCGCAAGGCCGATGAATCGGCACTGTTTGCTGCTGGATGCTTTGGGTTGGCGTTGATTCTCATCGGCATTGCGTTACTGATTACCGGCTGCTCGCTGGTTTTGCTGAGTGCTGATGCGAAATACGTTGATGAGCCGGAAGAGCCAGTTGCCGAAGAGTATGACCCCGCGTGGGACAAGCCAGCGACGGAATACGCGTACTGCGATGACGTGTTTCTCGGCGAGTTTACGCTGACGGCCTACTGCCCCGGGCGCTGCTGCTGCGGCAAATGGGCGAGCGGCTACACCGCGACCGGCACGCTGGCGACCGAGGGACGCACGATTGCAGTCGACCCCGATATCATCCCCTACGGATCGCACGTCCTGCTGATCTGGCCGGACGGCACGCAGCACAGCTACATCGCGGAGGACTGCGGCAGCGGCGTGAACGGAAACCACATCGACGTGTTTTTTGATAGCCATCAGGCGGCGCGCGTCTTCGGCGTGCAGAGCGCGATGGTGTATTTGGAGGGGAATCAATGATCTATCGCTGCACCTGCTGTCACCTCATTTTTGACGAGCCGGACGTCTTGCGAAGGCACGAGAACCTTGACGGGGAGCGCGGCGTGGAGACGCAAACGATACTATGCTGCCCCTTCTGCGGGGCGGACAATATTACGGAGGTAAAAGATGAACCTTTATCAGATTGATTCCGCGCTTGCGGAATGTGTAGACGCCGAGACCGGCGAAATTCTTGACGTTGAAAAGCTCTTGGAGCTGAACATGGCAAGAGAGCAGAAGATTGAGAACATCGCGCTTTGGATTAAAAACGACGTTGCCGAAGCAAAGGCGATCCGTGAAGAAGAGAAGACCCTTGCGGCACGCAGACAGGCTTTAGAGCGCGCGGCAGAGAGCAAGAAAAAATATCTCGATTCTGTGCTGAACGGCGAGAAGTTTTCCACTCCCCGATGCTCCATCAGTTATCGCAAAACTACCAGTGTGGAGGTCTCCGACATGGGCGCGGTGGTGGCGTGGATGCTTGCCAACGGTCACGACGGCGAGGTTACTTACAACGCCCCCACGGTGAGCAAGACCGACCTTGCCCCGCTGTTGAAAAATGGCGCTGAAATCGACGGTGCGACGCTTGTACAGGGCGTGAGCATGGGGGTGAAGTGATGGAGAACCTTGAAATTTATGAGCGCGTTCGGCAAGTCCCAACGTCCGCGCAACGTGAGATTCAAGCGGGGCGACTGAAAGGCAAGACTGATATCAACCCAATGTGGCGCATTAAGGCGCTGACGGAGCAGTTCGGCCCTTGCGGTATTGGTTGGAAATATACCATCACCGATAAGCGCCTTGAAAATGGCGCGAACAACGAGGTTTCCGCATTCGTAGACATCGACCTTTACATCAAAGTCGACGGGGAGTGGTCGGATGCGATCCCCGGGACGGGCGGCAGCGCGTTTGTTGCCAGTGAACGAAACGGCCTTTACACCTCCGATGAATGTTTCAAAATGGCGCTGACCGATGCAATCTCGGTTTCCTGCAAGGCGCTTGGGTTTGGCGCGGATGTGTATTGGGCAAAAGATGCGACCAAGTACACACCAAGGCCGGAGAGACAGAAGCTAAACGAGGCGGCTGGGAAACCGGTTTGTAAGGACTGCGGCAAGCCCATCTACCCGGTAACGCACGGCGGCAAGAAATATTCCGTTGCAGATGTCGCCGAGAACGCGAAGAAAACTTACGGCGAGCCGCTCTGCTGGGCATGCATGACGGCAAGGAGAAAAGCAAATGAAAGCCCGACTGCATGATCTATCCCTTGCGCGAGATGGTGGGTATCTGCTCACCATCTCCACGCGGGAGAATGTCGGCGCACTGTACGATGAGCTTCATGCGGTGGACGTTGATGTGACTGTCAAGAAGCACCGCGAGAAGCGGAGCCTCGATGCCAATGCTTACTCATGGGTTTTGCTGGATAAGCTTGCAGAAGCCACAGGGACGCCCAAGAGCGAAGTTTACCGTCGAGAGGTGCGGGACGTTGGCGGAAACACAGAAACCGTCTGCGTGCGCGAGAAAGCCGTTCAGAAGCTATGCGACGGCTGGAACAAGAACGGTATCGGTTGGCAGACAGAGATCATGGACAGCAAAATCGATGGGTGCAAGAATGTGGTGCTGTATTACGGCTCGTCCACCTTCGACACAAAGCAAATGTCGCGCCTGATCGACAACATCGTGCAGGACTGCAAGGAGTTGGGTATTGAGACATTGACCCCACAACAGCTTGACGCACTAAAGGAGGAATGGGGCAGATGACTAAAAGCATCATGCAGTACAAGCGGGAGTGCTATATCTCAGGGTTCTCAACGAACCTCGCGCGACATCACATTTACGGTGGTGGCCGCCGGCAGCTATCCGACATTTGGGGCTGCTGGGTGTGGCTGCGTGCCGACTGGCACAATATGGCCGATTACGGCGTGCACGGGAAAGACGGTCACGAGCTGGATATGCGGCTGAAACGCGAGTGTCAGAAGCGTTTCGAAGAACTTTATGGACATGACACGTTCATGGCAGTTTTCAAAAAGAACTATTTGGAGGAAGAATCATGCTGAACAGAATTTGCATCATGGGGCGCATTACGCGCGATCTGGAACTTCGCCGCACGCAGGACGGTACGGCGGTCACGAGTTTCACCGTCGCCGTCGATGACGATTTTAAGAGCAAGGCAACCGGCGAGAAGAAAACCTATTTCCTCGATGTGGTGGCGTGGCGACAGTCAGCTGAGTTTGTCTGCCAGCATCTCGGCAAAGGCCGCATGGTCGTGGTCGAGGGCAAGATCACCGTCCGCGACTGGACGGACAAAGACGGCAATAAGCGCCGCAACGCGGAGATCATCGCCGATAACATCTACTTTGGTGACAGTAAGAAGGATACCGAGCCTCGATATGACGCAGCGCATCAGGAATATGCCGAAGTGTCTGACGAGGCTGGAGATCTACCGTTTTAAGGCGGTGCTTAGATGGCAAGAAACTATGCAGCACTCCCCTATGATTATTTAGAGGAGATGGATGCGCTCAACGATGCAGAGTTCGGTCGGCTAACGCGGGCATTGCTGGTTTACAGCATGACGGGAGAGCAGATAGCGCTTTGTGGCAATGAGAGATTCTTTGTCAAACGCATGATGGCGCAGGAAGACCGCTTTAAGGCAAGCTATGACGATATTGCTACAACGAGGAGCGAAGCTGGCAAGGCTGGTGCTGCCGCAAGATGGCAAAATGGCAAACGCATTTTTGCTAATGGCAAAAATAGCAAAGCCATGTCTGCCAATGGCAAAAATGGCAATACCGAAACCAAAACCGATACCAATACCGAAACCAATATCCAGCTATCTAACGATAGCAAGGGAGAATATTGCGCTGAGCCGCAAGCGGCTGACGCGCCGCCGGTGATTTCTTTGCCGCTGAATGACGGGACTTTTTTCGACGTGTCGGAGAATGACAGGGCCAAATGGTCGCAGCTCTATCCAAACGTTGACGTTCTGCAACAGCTCAGACATATGGCGGGGTGGTGCGATTCAAACCCTACCAAGCGAAAGACGCGCGGAGGGATTAAGCGTTTCATTACTGCTTGGCTTGCAAGAGAGCAGGACAAGGGCGGTAAAGCGCCGCAGAATAAGCCGTTTGTCTACGGCGATGTATTCGCCGAGATGCTTGAGGAGGAAAAGAACCGTGGAAAGAGCTGACGTAATTAGCCTTTTGGGGCGATTAAAGCAGGCTTATCCGCAGGCCTATGCCAAGATGACCCGCGCAGAAGCCGAAGAACTGGTTTCCCTCTGGTTGGACATGCTGGGAAATGAAGATCCTGCCGAGGCGATGAACGCAGTGAATGCGCTGATTGCCGAGGATACGAGGGGATTCCCGCCGAAGGTCGGCCAAGTGCTGACGAAGATCAGGGGCGCCGCTTCCCCGCGCGTCTCGGTGGCGTGGATGCGCCCATACATCGAGCGGCTCGCCGAACAGGAATCATTCCTGCCGAGCGTTTCCCGCTATGCGAGGGAACACGGGCTGACGTGGGAAGCAGCGGCTGCCGAAATGGAGGGTGACGCATGGAGCGAGTAGTTTCATTTGCCGTGGATGGAAGACCCGTGCCGAAGGGAAGGCCGCGCGTCACGCAGAACGGAACGTACACGCCGAAGAGCACGCGAGAATACGAAGCCGCTATTCGCGCGGCGTGGGAACGGGAGCATGTGATGCCGTTTGCCGCGGGCGATGCGCTGGAACTCGATGTTGTAGCGTATTTCCCCATTCCAAAGGGGACGCCGAAGAAACGAAGCGCGGAAATGGTTGCTAAACCGTACACAAAGCGCGGGGACCTCGACAACATCGTCAAATCCGTCATGGATGCGCTCAACGGGTACGCTTACCCGGATGACGCGGCGATATGGAATATTGCGGCGAGGAAAAGATACACGAATGAGCCGCCAGTCACGATAGTAACGCTGACCAAATCGCGAAGCGCAAGGGAGTTTACCGATGAGCTTTGAGCATTGCCTGCACTGCCTGCCGCCGACGCGGTATCCCGGCTGTCATAGCGAGTGCCCATACTATCAGGCGGACATTGCCAAATACAACGCGGCGAAGCAAGAAGAAGCACGCCAGACGCAGGAGAAAGACGATTACTTGAGCGCGCGCCAGTTCAAAACGCGGCGTGGCCAAAAGCTGAGAAAATAAAGGGAGCGAAAAAGATGAATGCAAAAGACACTGCGGAGCGGATCCGTGGGCTGAGAACTGCCGCTGGCATGAGCCAAGCGAGTTTTGCCAGCATGTGCGGCATTGAGCAAGGACAGCTGTGCAACTACGAGATGGCGCGCATCATGCCGACTATCCCGCTGTGCGAGCGGATATGCCGCGCTGTCGGCATCAACATGCTCGACTTTTTACGGGAGGATGACAAGGGGAAAAGCGGAATCCCGACCGAGGAACGCATCGGCGAGAAGGTGAAAGCCCTGCGTCTGATGAGAGGAATGAACCAGACAGAACTTGCGGAAAAGTCAGGCGTCGCAGATAGCACAATCTCGTCCATCGAGCGCGGCGAGCGATACGGTATAGTCACGACGTATCTCTATCTCGCCGAAGCGCTGGACGTGTCCATCGCGGCACTGTTAGGAGGGGAATGATATGAGCCGATTTGTTATGAGCAAAACGCCGTGGGAGCGCTGCCCATATCCGGGCCTCAAAGCGGCGCTGGAAAAGACCGACTACAACCAGACCACGCTTGCCGAGGAGACTGGCATTTCTGCGACCAACGTGAGCCGCTACGTCAAGGGCGACGTGGACGTGACCGTGCGGGCGTTTCTCGCGTTGGAAGACCTGACGGGACAGACGTTCCGCGAGCTGTTCGGGGAATGTGAGGGGAGAAGATGAAGCACCTCGGCGATATTACGAAGATCAACGGCGCGGAGATCGAAGCCGTAGACGTTATCACAGGCGGCTCGCCGTGCCAGGATTTGAGCATTGCGGGCAAACGCGCCGGGTTAGCCGGTGCAAGGAGCGGATTGTTCATGGAACAGGTTCGCATCGTAAAGGAGATGAGAGAGCATGACAGAAAGAACGGACGGACAGGTGACATGGTCAGACCTCGGTTTATGGTCTGGGAAAACGTGCCCGGAGCGTTCTCAAGCAACGGAGGGAAAGACTTTGCGGCAGTCCTCGAAGAGATCATCCGCATCGCGGAACCGGAAGCCCCCGATATTGAAGTGCCTGAAAAGGGATGGAACACCTGGGGGGGCTACCACGACTGCATGGGCGGACGATGGAGCGTGGCTTGGCGAGTGCATGATGCGCAACACTGGGGAGTCCCCCAACGTCGCCGTCGTATCTCGGTTGTCGCAGATTTTGGAGGAGACACCGCAGGGGAAATATCGTTTGAGCGGAAAAGCGTGCCAGGGCATCTTGCGGAGAGCGGAGCGGCGCGGGAAGAAGTTGCCGGAGGCTTTGGAACGGGCGCTGACCGCTGCGGCCGGCATGATCGGGAACAAAATCAGCCGGTGATCTGCGCGGGCTTTAAGGCGGGGCAGGGTGCAAAGGCGAACGGCATCGGCTACGCCGAGGAATGCGCGCCGACGCTGGGCGCGGTATCAAGCGGGCTGAATCAATGTCCGTCTGTTTTGATATTTGATCGCGCGCAGATCACATCGCCGAATAACCGCAGCACCGTCGGACCGGACAAGCCGTGTCCTGCGTTGCACACCTTCGGCGAAGCCCCGACGGTTTGCTATCAAATGCAGGGCTTCGGCGATTATCGCGAGGGCGACGTTGCGAGCAGCTGCAAGCAGCGAGACTACAAGGACAGCACCGATTTAGTGGTTAGCAGTGTTGATTGCCGCAATTTCACTGAGGGTGGCGAGATCAACGGGACTTTGCAAGCTAAAGAAAGCAGAGGGCAAAGCCTGAACCTAAATAATACGGTTCGGCAGAACATGGTGGTGCGACGCCTTACCCCGATGGAGTGCGAACGGCTGCAAGGTTATCCGGACGGATGGACGGACATCGGCGAATGGCGCGACAGCAAGAGCAAGCTCCGCGACAGCGCGGACAGCCCGCGCTATAAGGCCTGCGGCAACTCGATCGCGCTGCCGTTTTGGGACTTTTTGGCAAAGCGCATCAGCGCGCAGTATTTGCGCCCCGTTACGATGGGGAGCCTGTTCGACGGCATTGGCGGGTTCCCACTGGTATTTGAGCGGCACAACGGCAAAGGCACGGCACGCTGGGCAAGCGAGATTGAAGAGTTCCCCATTGCCGTAACAAAATTGAGATTTGGGGAGAAATGACCATGTACATCGGTGAACCATTTAGCTGGAAGCCTGCCGCATTTGAGGGCAGCAACGGGATCAAGCTCAGAGAGAGCTTTAAATTTTAACAAAAATCAGGAGGAATTTCATCATGAACAACAATCGGGACTATATCGTTCGCTGCGACCGCGCAGGCGTGTTTTTCGGCAAAATCAAAGAGAGAAACGGCTCCGAGGTCACCATGACGGAGGTGCGTAAGCTGTGGAGCTGGGACGGCGCGTGCGCTGTGGAGCAGCTCGCGCAAGACGGGACGAAGGCGCCGGGCAACTGCCGCTTTACCGTGACGATTCCGGAGATGATCGTACTCGGCGCGATCCAGATCATCCCGTGCACGGATGATGCATCGGTATCGCTTCGCGGTGTAAAGGAGTGGAAGAGATGACGCTTGATGATAAGGTCAAGGCATTTCTGGCAGTGAACTCCGGCTCCGGCGACGGCTCCGGCTACGGCTCCGGCTACGGCTCCGGCTACGGCGACGGCTCCGGCTCCGGCTACTGCGACGGCTACGGCTCCGGCGACGGCTCCGGCGACGGCTACGGCTACGGCGACGGCTCCGGCGACGGCTCCGGCTACGGCGACGGCTCCGGCGACGGCTCCGGCTCCGGCTCCGGCGACGGCTCCGGCTCCGGCTCCGGCGACGGCATTAAAAGTTTCAACGGGGAGACGGTTCATCGAATTGACGGCGTAAACACGCTGATTCGCTCTGTGCGCGGCAACACCGCGCATGGGGTAATCGTGAACATCGATTTGACGCTCACACCGTGCTATATCGTCAAGCAGGACAATGTTTTTGCGCACGGCGAAACGCTGCGCGGAGCAATGGAGGCTCTTCGAGATAAGCTGTTTGAGGATATGCCGGAAGATGAACGTATAGATGCGTTCCTGCGCGAGACAGACCGCGAAAAAACGTATCCGACACAGCACTTTTACGACTGGCATCATCGCTTGACCGGCTCGTGTGACATGGGCAGAAAGCAGTTTGCCCGTGACCACGGTGTCGATCTTGAGCACGGCATGATGACGCTGACGGAGTTTTTGGAGCTGACAAAAGACGCTTACGGCGGCGATGTGATTCGCAAAGTGATCGATAGAATGGAGGCATAAATGGATGCTGTTGAGTTTTTGAAAGCACTTGAAAGACGCCGCAACTACAAGCGTGGCCCAAATGATGGTCATTGTAATTGGGCTTTTATATACTTTGATCGCAGGAGCTATGAAGAGTTAGTAGCCGAAGTTGAGCAATGGGCGAAAGAACATCCCGTCAAGACGAGGCAGAGCGTGTTTCTGGAGCAGTGGCCCAACGGCGTGACAGACAATGGTGGTATTGTAGGGACGTGCCCAAGAAGTGTTGACAAAAATTATATCTGCAATGTGGATCGTTTTGGTGGATGCCCCAATTGCCGCCGCGAGTTCTGGATGCAGGAGGTAGAGTAATGGCTGAATTGAAACGCTGTCCCTGCATTCACGCCTGTGACATTCGGTCCAACGCCGTCGGAGAAACGATAGCATACTGCGAACTCACGGCGGAATGGATGAACATTTCTTTGGGCGATTGCTCTGGCAACTGTGATAGTGAGGAGGTAAACAATGGCTGAATACGTCAAACGTGACGATGCGCTCCGTGCATTAGAACAGATCAATCCAGTCGACTATGGGGCTATGTGGGACTATGAAGCTCATCATTACGCAGGAGAGCGTCTAAGAGACTGCAAAGAGGCGATTGGTAGCATTCCCGCCGCTGACGTTGCGCCGGTGGTGCATGGGCGGTGGGTAGTCCGATTTGATGGCCCGTATAAGCGTCGTAGATGCTACTGCTCGCATTGCGGAAAACATAACGGGATTGGTGGCATAGCTAAAAATCAGGAAAAGCCGTACTGCCCCAACTGCGGCGCGATGATGGACGGAGGTGTCGGCGATGCGAAATCCGTGTAAGGACTGCATCTATTACCACAAGGAGAACAGGACTTGCCAGTCGGAAAAATGCGCTACTGGCGGAAGCGGAAAAGTGTCTTGGGTTGATAAGCTGTTTTGTTCTCCATGTAAAAAGAGCGGAGGTGCTAAGCGATGAGGCTGATTGACGCTGATTGGGTGCTTGGCCACCTTAAACCCTATGAGCAATCCGATGAGGAATGGAGCGTGACTGGTGGTACGGCTTTGCGTCTTATCCATAACGCTGTTGATAACGCCCCCACCGTCGACGCCATGGTCGTGACGCGGTGCAAGGACTGCGCGCACAAAGAACGCGCGACGGTCAACGAAAAAGGATTTCTCATCTGCCCAGCAAGCGGAATGGAGATTACGCCGGGCGATTTTTGCAGCTATGGCGAACCGAAGGAGTCCAAAAATGCTGACGATCACGATTAAAGCCAATATTCCCGCCGCCGATGCGCAGGGCATCAAGGAGCGCATCGCGATGGACCTTGAGCGATACGGCGACTGCAAGGTCGTGAGCATCGTGAGCGACCGGGGGCGGGAAGAACAGCTACGAATGAAAGGAGCCAAATTATGAGCATTAACGTGAAGAAGTACACCAAAGAGCAGATGGCGAAGATGGTGGAGGAAACTGAGGAAAAATTCAAATCGAAGAGAGATGAATATCACGAGTTGGCTGAACAGCTTAAATCCCGAAAAAAAGAAATCCTTGAACTGAAAAGCGATTTGGTGAAGAAGAACCAGACCATCAGTAGCCTGAAGGCCGAGAACGCCGCCTTGACTAAGCAGATCGAGCAGATGAACGGCGAGGCCATCAACAAGGCCAACGAGATCGAAAAGCTGAAAGCGGATGCGGAAGATTGTTTGATGCAGCTCAAGAATGCCAACGAAACCTTGGATGCGGTAAGCATGGATCTTCAAAGGGTCAGTTCAGAGAAGGACGACCTGCGCACAAAGCTCGACTACACTAAGGCGGCGCTTGGGCGGGCGAATGCAGAGGTATCGAGAGTGACGGTTGGCTGCCGGCAGGTTGAAGAAGAACGCGATTATATGCATCAACAATGGAGCAACGCCGAGCAGCGCGCAGACTACGCAGAGCGGCATCCGTGGCGCAACCTTTGGGCGCGGTTTAAGAGAAAGGCGGCACGACATGAGTAAACCGCGCTATAGTTGGTGGGGTTATGTAAAATCCATTATCCGCCGCTACGACCCAGACCGAGAACTGGGGTTGCGCGGCGTGCCGTTAAAAGAAAGCTGCGCCGTGAGCCAAGCGGTAAGCGAAACAGGGGGATTGCAAGACGGCGAAGAACGCTTGAAATTTATCCGACTTGTTTTTTGGGACAAGACGCACACGCTCGAAGGGGCGGCGATGGCAGTCAACTGCTCCGACCGAACGGCGAGACGATGGCATACCGATTTTATCAAGTGCGTCGCGCGGAACTACGGGCTACTCGATGACTAAAAGTTGGCCTTAAAAAGCCATTTGCTTATGAGATAATAGAATCGCAGAGGTGTAAAAGCCTTTGCGGTTCTCTCATTTATGGCGCTTACCTCCTGCGCCATAGCGGGGCGCGGTGCTTTTCATCTTTTCACACCACCCCCGCAACATGCCGCACGCACGATGCAGCCCACGATCAGGGCCGAGAGGTCGCACCTCTCATGCGGCACAGGACCCCGCGCACCTCTCAACGATGTGGCCCAGCGGGGACATACGCAGATGTGGCGGAATAGGTAGACGCTACAAACGACAGTTTGGGTGCCGCCCAGCAAAGCGGTGGAGGCCGACACTGTTAGGCTATGTGAGGTGCAAATCCTCACCATCTGCACGAGGGGCCGGGTAGCGCCCGGACAATGTGAGACCGTTGTCGTCATGGCTCACATGGAAATGACAAAGCTCGCTGAAAACTGCGCTTGTCTTGATGCGTCAAGACCGGTTTGACCTGACGGAATAGGGGCTACGACTTTTCGGAGCGTAGTTGCCGGTAGCGTGTGACAATCTAAGCGGGAAGACGGCCAATATGCGGCATAGGTGCCCCGTAAGGGGAGACCACAGCGAGTGACGGGGACTTTCCCCGAAGCGCTAAAGCAGGGCAGGACTGCAATGCCGTCCCATCCCGGCCAGCGGGCGAGGAAGCGTAAAAAGCTAAGTATCAGGTGGCTGGTATAATTGCCAAGTTCCTGATGGCTGGTAGGAAGACGCAGCGAAGCCGGGAACCGATAAAAAAGATCTTGCGTACCATGTTTGGCTCGGGGAGAGCTGGACACACAAGATGTGTATGCCCCTCGGGGCGGGTAAAGTCTGCTATGTAAGGCCAAGGGGTGGGGGCTGGTAGCAAATAAATAATTTGACAACGCTTATCGGCGTATCAAGGCGGTAATAGACTGTGACGGGCGGATGAAATTAGACCGCAGCACGACAGCAATTAACGCAGGGAGGCAAGCAAGCGCAAGCAAGCGCAAGCAAACGCAAGCAAATGCTGGCAAATGCTGGCAAATGCTGGCAAATGCTGGCAAGTGTTAGCAAACGCATAGCTCAGAGAGAGAAAAGAAAATTCCCCTTGTTCCCCCTCTCTTCTTCTTCCCCTTGCATCCCCCGTATTATCTTACCCCCTATAATCCCCTTAAAGAAAAGAGAGAGAGCGACATTTTGCGCGCAAGAGCGACGAGGTGATGACATGGCTGCGCGTCTGACAGACCGACAGAAAAAGAAAATACTGGCGGACTATGTGCAGACGAACAACTATTGCGCCACGGCGAAAATCAACGGCGTGTCCGCAACGACGGTCAAGAACCTTGTTCGGGCAAATGCCGACATTGTGAAAAAGTGCGAGCAAAAAAAGGAAGAGAACACCGCCGATGTGATGGAGTATATGAATGACCACAAAGACCTTGTGTGTTCGTTCATCGGCAAGGGACTGGAAATGCTTAACGATCCGGAGAAGCTGGCGGCGGCAAATCTCAGCCAGATCACAACGGCAATGGGAACGCTGATTGACAAGTGGGCGATGATCGGCGGCAGTCCTGCCGACACGGTGAAGGAAGACGCGCTTAGTCAGAGCCTAAAGGAAATGGCAAAGGAGCTTGAGAGCGATGATTAGCGCAAAGCAGCGGAAGATCCTTGCCTTTTCATATTCCAAGTATGACGCGCTGATCTGCGACGGCGCCGTGCGTTCCGGTAAGACCTCCATCATGATGTGGGCGTTTGTCCGCTGGGCGATGGAGAATTTCAGCGGTCAGCGTTTCGGCGTGTGTGGCCGAACGATGGATAGCTGCACCAAGAACATCATCGTGCCGTTCACAGCGATGAGCCTTGCGAAAGAGCGCTATATCATCCGATGGCGGCGCGGCGACAAGGTGATGGAGGTGCGGCGCGGCGCCGTGACGAATTACTTTGAGGTGTTCGGCGGTAAGGACGAGGCCAGCTACACGCTGATTCAAGGCCGCACGCTGGCGGGTGTGCTGCTGGACGAGGTTGTGCTGATGCCGCGCTCGTTCGTGGAACAGGCGCTTGCTCGTTGCTCTGTGGACGGTGCAAAGCTATGGTTCTCCTGTAACCCCGGCAGTCCACACCATTGGTTCTATCAGGAGTGGATCAAGCGGCACCGCGAACGGAACACGCTTTATCTCCATTTTGAGATGAAGGATAACCCCGGCTTGAGCGAGAAAACTCTTGCGCGCTATGAAAACATGTATGCCGGCATTTTCTATGACCGGTATGTGCGCGGCCTTTGGGTGGCGGCGGAGGGCGTCGTCTACAAAGACTTTGCCAATAACACGGAAAAGTATTTGATCGACGATCCTTTGGAATGGGCAGAAGAACAAGGAACGAAATTCTCTGTTATTTCCATTGGCGTTGACTTCGGCGGGACAAAATCCGCGACAAAGTTTCAGGCGACCGGGATTACAAAAGATTATCGTGTGGTCGCGCTGGAAGAAGAATATATCAAGAATGAAGAGGTTGACCCTGACGCATTGAATAGGCGCTTTGCTACGTTCTGCCAAATGGTTACGGCAAAGTACGGATACAGCCAGACGCGGGCAGACAGTGCGGAAACGGTGCTGATTCGCGGGTTAGATCATACTGCGCAAAAAATGCAACTCGGGACGCAGGTCAAGAACGCAATGAAACTGCAAATCACAGATAGAATTAGGCTCGTGGTGTTGCTAATGAAGCAGGGACGTTTTAAGGTTTCGCGCAACTGTCCCCATTTGATCGATGCGCTGCAAACTGCGATTTATGATCCTGATAAGTTTGAGGACGAGCGCCTTGACAATGGGACATCCGATATTGACAGCCTCGATGCATTTGAGTACAGCATTGAGCCTTATTACAAAGACCTGGAACGCGCCGGGCATACGATAGGACGGTGAAAGAGTGAACATACGCAGAGCATTAAAGGATCTTGGGTTTGATACGGTTGGCAGCAAATTTTATTCGTTGATCGATGTATGGGAATCATGGTATGACGGCGATGTAAAAGACTTTCACAGTTATACGGTGTGGAATGGCATCGAAGAACTGGAATGCCATAGATATTCCGTCAACATGGGCAAGAAAGTCTGCGAGGACTGGGCAAACCTGCTGATGAATGAGCGGGTGAATATCACGCTTGAGGGCAAGAAGGAACAGGGATTTGTAGATGCGATTCTTGCTGATAATAATTGGGAAGTCAAAGCCAATGAATTGCAGGAGCGGAAATCCGCTGTTGGTACAGTTGCTTATGTTCCAATCATGGAGGATATGAGCGTTGACCCTGATACAGCCGAGATCGCCAACCCCGGAAGAATTCATATCAACTATGTAACCGCTGCAAACATTTACCCGCTGACATGGGATAACGGAGTTATCCGTGAGTGCGCTTTCGCATCGACGAAAAGAGTTGATGATACGGAATACACTTACATTCAAGTGCATCGGTTAAACGGCGGGGAGTACGATATTGAAAACCACTTGTACGACACAGAAGAAGTCCCGTTGAACAGTGTGCGGGGCTTTGAAACAATCCCGCCGGTTGTTCACACGGGGAGCGACAAGCCGCAGTTTGTCATTGACCGTCTGAACATTGCAAACTCTGATGAAGATAACCCTATGGGCGTTGCAGTGTTCGCTTCCGCCATCGACCAGCTAAAAAGCGTTGATATTACATACGATAGTTATGTGAATGAATTTGTGCTGGGGAAAAAGCGCATCGTGGTACAGCCGGAGGCAACCAAGGACATCAACGGTAGGCCGGTCTTTGATAAGCGCGAAACAGTTTACTACGTTCTTCCGGAAGATCGCGCATCTGATGGAAACATTTTGCAGCAGGTCGATATGACGCTGCGCACTCCAGAGTTTAACACCGGTATGCAAGATATGCTCAACGTATTATCGAGCAAATGCGGCTTTGGCGAGAATCATTACAAATTCGATCAGACAAGCATTGCCACGGCTACACAGGTCATTAGCGAAAACAGCACTATGTTTCGCACGATCAAGAAGCATGAAATTATTCTCGAGCAAGCGATTACGGAGCTGTGTCGCATCCTGCTTCGCATGGGCAATCGATACATGGACGCAGGACTTGATGAGGAAGTGGAAATTTCCATTGACTTTGATGATAGCATCATCGAGGACAAGGGGCAGGACTTTACCCGCGATATGCAGCTTTTGCAGGCTGGCATCATGAACGATTGGGAGTTCCGTATGCGCTGGATGAATGAGGACGAGTCCACCGCAAAGGCGGCGCTGCCTAAGATGCAGGACATGACAACCGAAGGACAACGGGAGGTAGAGTAATGGGCGGTAGAGGTGGAGCCGGGGGCGCGCTGAATGCCGTTTTAAAATCATCAAAAAAAACAATTCAAATTTCCGGCTCTGTGTATTTTGATGATGCTGTTCATGCTCCATCTACTCACAGGCAAAAAGATATTCCACAACTGTTGTCTGGAATAAATGACATCGTTGTACAGGTAAACAATGACAAGCAAGGGGAGAAGCAGTTGGGAAAAATTTTGGCTCAAGGCTTTTTTGTTTCCAAAGCATATAAGCAGACAAGTAATACCCCATACCTCAGAAATTATTATTACATAAAACGGAGGAAAAGCTGATGGGAGGGCGAGGCGGCGCAGGCGGAGTATATGCGGGCGTTACGGTAAATATTAGAGGGAAACAAAAAACATATTTTTTTAGGAATGGGAAATTGCAAGATAGCCAAACACTCCAGTTCGTGCAAGGAGACGGGAAGGCTGTTTTAAACAAACTTGTTCAATCTGGCGGGCGCCCATTATCAAAAGACCAAGTGAAAAAAATAATGACCAAAAGAGCGGAAGAACGCTCAAAAGTGCCTGATTATGAGCTGGGAAACCCATTCAATGAAAGAGGGAAAAAGAAATTAGTGTATCGCCCTCGAAAGAGTAAATAGTTGCAAAGAATATGATTAACTTTGAGAATCTCGACAAGTTCACATTCCCCGGCGTTGGCAAGTACGACATTCCGCAGATTGAGCCTGTCAAGGCGTATCCGCAGGGCGAGTTTATTCCGGTCAATTACCATTACACGGCGAAAGACACGAAAAGCAAGATTGTGCATTTCTTCGTGGACGATTATCAATTCATTCGATATTGGAACACGCCGGACAAGTACATTCCGAAACTGTCGCAGTTTTCGGCGGTGTGCGCGCCTGACTTCTCCACTTACACAGATATGCCGCTTGCAATGCAGATATACAACCACTATCGCAAGCATTGGTTGGCGGCGTACTGGCAAATGCACGGCATGACGATCTATCCCTCAATATCATGGAGCGATGAGAGCAGTTACGATTGGTGCTTTGATGGCGAGCCTGTCGGCGGAATTGTTGCGGTTAGTTCGGTAGGCACACAGCAGAACAAGGAAAGCAAGCGGCTGTTTCTGCGCGGCTACGAGGAAATGATGAAGCGGCTCTTGCCGGAATGGGTGATATTCTACGGGAAAGTTCCGGAAGAATGCGACTGGAATGTAATTCGCGTAAACCCGCACTATGACGATATCGTGAAACGGAGGAAAGCAAATGAAATATCCGTTTCAGCCGGAAGTTCTTGATGCGCTGCCGGAAGAACTTTCAGAGCTGTTCCGTGCGCTTGAAATCACGCTGCTTGACGAGATATGCAGCCGCCTGAATCTGGCAGACCAACTCAACGAGGTCACAGTGCAGGATATTCGGGCGCTGCGGTCGCACGGCACCGGCTTAAAGGACATCGAAAAAGCAATCCGCAAGACCTCGGGCATCAGCGAAAAAAAGTTGCAAAGGCTGCTTGACGATGTAGTAGAGCGGAACCAGAAGTATTACACCGACCTTATCGACGTTGCCCATATCACGCAGCCGGAAACGCTGGTGAGCGTCGAGAACACATGGGCAATATACGAGCAGACGAAGCAAACAATGCGCAATATTACGCGGTCTATGGGCTTTCTGGTAGACGCTGGGCGGACGATGCTCCCCCCTGCCAAAGCGTACCAATGGGCGCTGGATAACGCTACAATGCAAATACAGAGCGGCGCTATCAGCTATAATCAGGCTATCAAATCGGCGGTGCAGCAGTTGGCGCAAAGCGGGCTAAAGGTAGTGGACTACGAGAGCGGACACCGCGACCAGATCGACGTAGCCGCCCGCCGCGCCGTTATGACGGGCGCAAATCAGATCTGCGCCAAATATACGGAGCAGTCCGCCGAATGGCTGGAAACGCCGTATTTCGAGGTTTCTGCTCATGCGGGCGCACGCGATAAGCCGGGGCAGTCACCGTGGTCGAGCCATAAGGATTGGCAAGGAAGGGTGTACAGTATTTGCACAGGTGACATTTATCCGAGCATCTATGAGGTTTGCGGCCTTGGCGCTGTTGATGGGTTGGAAGGAGTCAACTGTCGGCATCGCCGCGACGTTTGGGTTGAGGGCGTAAGCGAACGCACATATACAGACGAGCAGCTTAAGCATATCGATGATGGGCTTGGCTGCACCTTTGAGGGCAAGACATACACGGCGTATGAAGCAACACAGATGCAACGGCGCGTAGAGCGGACAATCCGCAAGCTAAAGAGCGAGAAAGCCGCTTATAAGGCCGCAGGATTGACGGAAGATGAACAGGCGGTAAACATCCGCCTAAGACGCTTGAACGCCAAATACAAGGCGTTCAGCGAGGCTGCTGGGCTGCCTGAGCAGTGGGAAAGGACGAAGGTGCAATATTGAACTTTGACGAAGCCATCAAAACCGTGCAAGCTATCCTAAAGCGCGGTAATAACGCAGAAATACGACGAAAAGGCGATGGGTATATCGTCTTGGAGGTCAAAAAGACAATCAAATACACTTCCGCGTAATTGGGCGCGGGAAAGGGCAATAGGAGCCAAACAGTACGCAGATTTTGCGTGTTGTTTGGCTCTTTTCTTTTAGGTAAAACCCGCGAAGTACAGCGGTTTTTATACAACGTTCGCCCCCGAAGAATTGGGGCCAAGGAAAAGG
>ERZ1034807.18-NODE-18-length-41861-cov-8.467062_pt1 | contig 41861 bp, 50 predicted proteins | sample MGYA00520648_ERZ1034807 | MGnify/ENA primary metagenome ERZ1034807 (study PRJEB33766, sample SAMN09781684) | gut metagenome | biome: gut microbiome | host: Homo sapiens | place: Madagascar | study: EMG produced TPA metagenomics assembly of the PRJNA485056 data set...
CATTGCAGTTACCAGAACACTTCATGTAATGGTCTGTGCCAAGATAGTGCTTTTCAGTCAGTCGTTCCATCACTCCACCTCCTGCAACGACTGCACAGCTATTGCTACTGCCTCTGACATCCCATCACTGGGAGGCCACCCATACTTATCACACAATGTAGAGTAGTCCGCATACAGCTGCACTAACATGGCAGCAGCGTCTTGTTTGTTCATTTCACTCCACCTCCTGCATCCAGAACTCACGGCGACATTCAGAACAAGTTTTCCATACACAGTCAGCTGACTTTGCCCTCACATCAACCCTGCATGAGTCAAGGAATATCACCCCGTCGCAGTCTTTAACCGCCATCGGCCACTGCTTCAGAAACACGCTCTGCCGCGTTCTACGCGGATGCTGCTCGCTCCACTTTTCGACGATCCCAACCGCTATAACTGGGTCAAAATCATCCTCCAGCTCAATGCCAGGAGTAGCCGCCCCGCTCAAAAACATCCGATTCCGTTCCTGCAAAAATTTTACGGCACCCATAATTTTCCTCCTATCGTCTATGGTTCTTCCCGCGCTGGGTGCTTCTCCAATCCGCGCGGCACATACTCTTTTTCCCTGCAGTCAGAGATCCCACGGACAGACTTCGTACATTCTCCAGTCGCTGGGCCTCATACTCCCGAAATGCCTCGCAGCTCTTCCGGCAAGCCCCGCAGGGCAGCCGCCCCGGGCAGTCCCGCACGCAGGGGCTTTTCATACCGCCAATTCCTCCAACAGTTCCGCCATCGTAGCAATTTTCTTTCCGCACCACTCCGGAAGGTTTGCGCTCACCAGCGCAGACGCCACCGGCGGGCACACGGCATTACCGCAACGGGCCACCTGCTTGCTCCTCCCGTATTCGTTTCCCAAATAGTCCCGATCGATGATATAATCGGGTGGAAAACCCATAGCGTTTTACAGCTCGCGGGGTGACAGCATCCGTAGCCCGATATCCGCAATGTAGTACAGGGTTCCGCCGATCTCCAGCAGAATCACCTCGTCCTCCGCCAGCGCATACCCGCAGAACTCGTTCAGCAGGGCGCGAATCTCGGGCCAGTGTCCCAGATCGTCATCGCTTCGTATCTTTGCCAAATACGCCTTGCACACGGCAAACTCCCCGGCACTTGCGGTCACGGTCTGCAGCGGTTCCTTTGCGCCATGTCCCTGATTGTCCCCCTTGAATTTCACCACATGAGCGGCACATACCGCATTGTGGTCAATGGCCTTCACCGTCGGTAAAGGATCGTCCGCCTTTTCGCCGACCACGCCGCCGTAATACTTGGCAATGTGAGCGGCGACCACCGCCTCGTGGTCGTGGCTGGTAACGGTGTGCATGGGTTCTGCCACATCCAGTGGTCTGCCGCCGGTGTAATACTCCACCAGATTGGCGCAGGTCAGTCCGTATCGGTTGGAGGCGTCCACCGTGTTGATGGGCGTACCCAGACCGGATGCCCGTACAGCTTCCGTCTGTTCCGTGTGATACTGAATCAGCGTGGGCGCCACGATACCTCCGGTGTGTTTTGCCGTAATGGTCTTGTGTGCATCTCCCACCGGTGCGATATGCCCGCCGCCGGAGTGGTTGCACTCCGCAAGGAATGGCGTCACCAGCATCTGGCCGCCTCCTCCGCCGGTTCTCACCGTGTTCATCGGCTCTCCCACCGTTGCCCCCACGCTGTTGCTGGTGTTCGTCACCGTCACAGGAGCCAGCAGCGGCTTGCACAATTCATGCGCTCCTACCGCCGTAACAGTTGTCAATGGCTTTTCGATGTTCTGCGCAGCGTTCTGGAATTTCTGCTGTACAATGAACGGCTTGCCGCTCCGGATGGTAAACTTGTCCACGCCCCGGATGATCCGCCGCATGGTGTTCTTCGCCAGAGGCCGCACGGCTTTCAGGCCGTATTCAGTCATGATCTCCGCCTTGGATGCAAATACCGATGGGCAGGGCAGGCTCCAGTCGATGATCTCCGCCGCACAGCGCCACTTGGGAAGTCCATCCGCGCCAGTCTTGCTGTGGGTGGGCTTCGGCCAGACAATGGGCTTTCCGTCACAGCGGGCGATCATGTAAAACCGCTTGCGTGAGGTAGGCGCTCCGAAGTCCGCCGCCACCAATTCCCGGAACTCCACGGTGTAGCCCAGCGCCTCCAGTTGGCCGATAAACCGCCGGAAAGTCGTTCCTGCCAGCTTCTTCACCGGCTTACCCTTACGCACAGGCCCCCAGGTCTGAAATTCCTCTACATTTTCCAGGATGATGACCCGAGGCCGCACCTCCGCCGCCCAGCGAAGCGTGATCCACGCAAGGCCGCGAATTTTGCGGTCCGCCAAGGCCGCACCCTTGGCCTTGGAGAAGTGCTTGCAGTCCGGTGAAAACCACGCCAGACCCACGGGACGGCCTCTGCATACGGATTTTGGGTCTACATCCCAGACAGACGCCTGCAGGTGTTCCGTATACGGGTGGTTCGTGCGGTGCATAAGTATGGCATCCGGGTCATGGTTAATGGCAATCGCCACCTGTCTCCCGGTAGCCAGTTCGATCCCGGTAGACGCACCGCCGCCACCGGCAAAGTTGTCGACGATAATCTCTCCCGTCATCGTCTCCTGCGCAAATATCATCCTGTCACCCCCAGCATAGAAATTTGTCCATCTTCCCGGGTCGCAAGCATTTTTTCATTTGCCAGTCGGCAAAAATTCCGATCAATTTCAAAGCCGTATGCCTTGCGCCCCAGCTCCTCCGCCGCCCGAAGCGTCGCCCCGGAACCGGCGCACGGGTCAATTACTACATCCCCCGGATCGGTAAATATTTCGATCAGTCGCTTCAAAACCTTCACTGGCTTTTGCGTGGGGTGGATTTTGGGAATATCCTTTCCATCCCGCTCCCACCGAAACCAGTCAAACACCATCTTACCGGTTCCGCGAATAGCCTTTCCGTTTTCGTCCAGTTCGCGCCCGTTGTTAAATTTTGGCAGCTTGTCCCGGTACAAAACCACGGCAAATTCAGTGGCGCCAACAATGCGCATATTGGCTTTAAGTACTTGGGCCGAATAGTTTTTGCAGAAGAAAATGGGATACCAGTTTTTGAATCCGTACCGGTCTCCGTACTCTGCCACGGTTTGGATTTGGTCAAATGCGCAGAATACGATCATGGCCGGGGCTTTCCCTTTTTGCTTCGGCTCCGGCTTCAGCAGTCGGGAGCAGAAATGCATATACTCCGCGATCTTAAAATATCCGTCGGAATTAAAAAACGACTTTTTTGCAAATTTGCTCTCCCCGTTGGCATTGTCCCCGCCGTTATACCACATAGGGTTACTTCCATAGGCATTTGCGCCGATATTGTAGGGTATATCCGCAATCACAAGCTGGGCTTTTGGTATGCCGTATTTCTTGTAATTTTGGAAATTATCGTGATACAGTTTCGCAGTCACTTCTCGCCCTCCCTCGCAGCCTCTTTCATGGCCCCGGCCTTGGTACCCATCACGGTGCCATATTCTTTCTCCAGCCGCTCCAGCGCCTGGCTCGTAAACTCGTTCATGTTTCCCTTGCCTTTCCCTCCGCTCTGTGCTATACTGTCAGCGTAGAGATTTGATGTCTGCTTATCTCTTTGCCCCGGTGGAGGTGGTGCTCCGCCGGGGCTATTCTTATGGATTCATCAGCTGTTCAATTTCATCCCGGATGGTGCACCCGGTGCATATATCGTCCAGCTGCTCCTGGCCGTCTGTCTCCAGCGGGTAGCGGCACTTGTCGCAGATGTTTTCCATCAGCTCGTCCAGCGCGTCCGTATAATTCATTTACGACTCCTCCCCTTCCTCCAGCAGCTTCTGGACTTCCTGCAGCGTCCGCTTCCGAAGCTCCATGTATCTCTCGTTGGCCTTTTGCAGCTCCTCCCGGAGCTTTACCACCATTACCCGGTGCCCCTCGTTGGCCTGTTTCTGGGCCCGAATTTCGGCCCGCTGCGTCTCTATCGTGCGTGCAATGCTGTGCAGAAATGCCACATCCTCCAGTACGCACGGCTCCTCGTTGCAGTGTCTCGCGCAGTGGTCGTCATCCGCGCACAGCATCAGTCGCTCCAGAATCTCCTTGGCCGTCCAGCTCCGCTTCCGCGCGCTGTTCCCTTCGATTTTCTTTTCCATAGGTTAAACTCCTAACTCCAGCTCTACGCTGTCCACGCTGCCGTCCCCGGCATACAGTACGCGCACCAGCGCTTCCCGGACCTCCTGACCGTCGCAGCGAATTACCGCTTTCCCGCCGTCATAGCCCCGGCACAGTCCCTCCAGGATCTCCCGCAGCGCCCCGGCGCTCATACCCACTCTCGAGGATGTTTCTGCTTTCTTCACAGGTTCCATAGTCTCCTCTTCCCGCTTCGGCTCCTCCGCCGGAGCGTCTTTCATTTTCATGACCCGGTTGGGCTTCAGCTTCATGCGCTTGCGCCATTCGGCCACGCGCTTTTTGCTCTCCCCCAGCGCCTCGGAAATGCTCAGGTCGTCCAGGCCGTCTCTATACAGCTGCATGGCCCGCAGCTCATCTATGGGCGGCTTCCTGGGTGCGCCGCCTCCGTAGGAGCCTGTCCGCACACCCCGCAGGTCACATCCCAGCTCCCGGAGCTTGCCCAGCATCTCCACCCTGGACTTCACATTCAGGTCCGCCAGGATGTTTACCTGTTCATTTCTGTTCTTGCAGGTTCTCCACATGGACGCGATCTCGCCGTCCGTCATGGCCCAGCTCATGCCCTACCCCCCCCCATCTACTTTTTCCACAAGCCTCATAAAGAGGTGCGCGATGGTGCCGGCGCCCAGCACCGAGCAAATAATTCCAAAGGCTTCCACAAGCTTGTCCTCCCGTTAAGTAAGTGTTACCTGCTCCAGCAGACCCCGCACGGCGTCCGTCATCACACCCTCCGCCGGGTATATGACCGCCAGTCCGCCGCCATCGTCGCATACCATCAGCCCGTCGGCCATTTCGATCCCGTCCGGCGTCGCTTCAATGATGTCTGAGAGTGCCGGGTCGAAAGCGTGTACCGCCCCGGTGTCGTCCTCCTGCCACACGCCACGGTTCTTCCAGTCCATAGGGGTCCGCCGGAGGATGCGGCGCTCTGCGCTCTCCACGCGGTTGCGCACGCTGTCCCAGTGTCCCATGGCCACATCCAGCATCTCCTGCTGCGCTCCCGACTTTTTAACACTGTAGGCCGTGCCGTCGGGAATCTCCCCCAGGTGCAGCGCCAGCAGCGACAGCACCTTCCGGCTCACATTCTTGCGAACCATCTCCACGCCCATCTCGTTTGTGGTGATCACCAGTGTGTCGCCGGTAGCGTACACCTCGTAGCCGCTGCCTCTCCAGGCCGCCTTCATGGCGGCGCACAAGGCCTTTTCTTCGATCATATGCCTTCCTCCTTATGTCCCGAAGGGCGCGTCCTTGGCGCCCATATACCAGGTCTTTTTCAGCCGCAGTGCGGTCTGCTCCCGCTCTGTCTCCATGGTCTTCCGGCAGGCATCGCACAGCAGCTCCTCACTGTTGATTATCCGTCCGCAGCGGTTGCATACATGCCGCCAGGCCTTCCAGTTCCGCTCGCAGTGCATCTCTGCCACCAGCTTCCCCCAGGGCAGGCCCCAGAGCTTGGCGGCCTCTACCGTGGCCAACTCCCAGCTCTCTGCCTGCACCCATACCTTGCCCAGGTCCGGGTGCGATACCTCCCAGCACCGCATCTCCTTCTTCGCCGTACCCATCACCTCCTTATAGATAGCTCCGGCCGAAGATCTGCCGGAACTCCTCCACCGTCCACCCCTGCTGCTCCATGGCCAGCTTCTGCCCCCTGCGGTGCAGCTCGTCCATGGTCTCCCGGCAGTTGTGCACGGCCCTCTCGCCGAAAATATGGCACTCGTAGTGGTGCAGCGGCACCACCAGGCCGTACTTCTCACTGTTGCGGCGGTTGCTCCCGCCGAAGATATGGTGCTTGTCCAGCGGGTCCAGGCTGGTCCCGGGCTTGCCGCACAGGGCGCAGTATCCGCTCATCATGCCTCCGCCCCCTCTCCGGCCCGGCGAAACACCGCCTGTCCCCGGAACAGGGCGTTCAGGTAGGTGATCTTCATCTGCGTGGCAAATTCCCGCTTCTGCTCCGAGGTCAGGGTGTCCACATCCACCTCGCCGCCGTCCGCCGTCTTCACATATGCTTTCACAATGATAGGCTCCCGCTTCTTCGCCATGCAAAACCACCTCCTTCATCCCTATGCTGTCCCCGGCTTGTCTTATCCGGCCTTTTCGCCGCTCTGCACGCTCCTGGCCCCGTCGGCCAGGCCCGCCGCGTAGGCCCGGGCCATCTTCTCCTGGTCAGGGCTTAACTGGCTGGCCTTTTCCGCCAGCGTCTCCAGCATGGACTTCTCCTGCTCGCTCATGCTCTCACCTCCTCGTCAATATCCATCCATTCCATATCGGTGTAGAATCTTTTCCACCGGGTCGGGTCCTGCGCAGCTATATGGCTGGTGCTTCCCATCCACCACAGCTTCCGGCTCCCCGGGTCTCGCTCGTCCCGGAAGAAGTAGCCCACAATGTACTGCACTCTCCCGCTGCCCCCGAAGCCCTTCTCCTTCCGCCGGATCACACACAGCCGCATCTCTTCCGGGTGCCCGTCCGTCTTATTCAGTTTCAGTTGTCTCCATTTCCGCGTCTGCATATTTTCCTCCCTGGTTCTCGCTTGCATCTCTCGTTTTCGTGTGATAAGCTGTAAATATTCCACTAAAGGAGGAATCTCCTATGAAACGGCGCATTCTCTCCCTTTGCATCACCCTGCTATCCGTTTTCCTGCTGTCCACTGCGGCTTTTGCCCACCCCGGTCAGACCGATGAAGATGGCGGACACTACGACCGCTCTACCGGCGAATACCACTATCATCATGGATACCCCGCCCACCAACACACAGGCGGCCAGTGCCCGTATGACTTTGATGATCGCACAGGCTGGAATAGCGGCCCGTCTACCTCTAAAAGTGACACAAAATTCTTTGACTGGAGCGACCCAAGCAACAGCTGGGGTATCATCATTTTGTTCTGCGTTCTTCCGCTTCCGATCCTTTTCGGCATTTTCGTTCTTTCCGATAAACGCAAGACCCGAAAGCGCGACCGAGCAGCCGCTGAAGAGGAGGCACAAAAGGCCGAGGATCTTCGAGATTCCATTCCCATGTTCAAATCCAAGGTCGCAGCGCTTAAAAAAGAGTACGTTGAACTCCAAACATCCCTATTGACCGAGCAGGTCCTCTCCCCGAGCGTTGTTTCGAAGGTCCCGGAGGATTCCTTTGTCGACAGCACCTGGCGCCCGCATCAGTTCGGCGCAAGCTCTCTTGCCGATGATAAATACTACTTCGCCTTCAATGAATCCACATCCGTAATCCACAGACCCACCTGCACCTATGCAACCGGCTTGCCGCTGATGAATATAATAGATATAACGCAGTCTGAGGACTATTGCCATCCCCGCCGACATTCTCGCCCCTGCCAGCGCTGCAAGCCCGAACTCCCCGGCACCTTTTGGATTAGGAGTTACCACGACCTGGTGGATTCCCTGGCTTTCTTCGGCGTTTCGGTCGAGGATTTGAACTACACCGGCAAACCCAGTAATAAGCTAAACCGCAAGAAAATGCTGGTCTATCGGTATCGCATCCACGGCATAGCTCTCTACGGTGTGGAGTCGGATGTCATTTCTCACATCGGCTACAGCCGCGTCGGTGAGATACTGCTTGTCAGAATGAGGTCCAGCGGTCGTATTTACACATATACTGGCATCTCTCCGCAGGTCTATAAACAGTTCATCCACGCCGAATCCATTGGCCGCTTTTATAATCAATTCATCAAAAAGCACCGTTCTTAATACCCACATTTTTAAGGAGGATCACACCATGAACTACAAAAACCGAGATACCTGGGAAGTCGAAAAGCCTCACGCCGAACGCAAAGCCAAACTCCTTCGCATTTTCCTCACCTCCGTCCTTGTCATCACCATAGCCGCCGGAGCCTTTTTCATCGGCCACAAGGTCGGCTATGACAAATCCTATAATATAGGTTTCAACGACGGCTATAAGGATGGCTACACCCACGGTGATGAGCGCGGAACAAAGGCCGGATATGATGAAGGTTTCGCTGCCGCCAAGCGGCAATACAGCCCCGAGGAGCCACGGCCCACCGTAAAATACGTTGGTCCTGGCAACAGTTAAAATTTCCTGCCACAATATCGCTTCGCAATATTAAAATATCACAACGATATAGCGCTGTCAATAGTTTTCTTTAAATTTATATTGCAATGCAATATTTTGTGTGTTATACTCAGCCCAAGGAGGTGAAATATGAAAGACCGAATTAAATCGGTGCGTAAGGAATTAGCTCTTAATCAAACCGATTTTGGCTTGAGAATCGGTGTCAAGCAGGGTACAGTCGCTGCTTACGAAAATGGGAGCCGCGTTCCTTTGGATTCCGTCATCGTTTCCATCTGCCGGGAGTTCGGCGTCAGCGAACACTGGCTCCGCACCGGCGAGGGCGAGATGTTCGTCCGCCTCTCCCGGGAGGAGGAGATCACCAAATTTACCATGTCCATCATCCGGGACCCGGACAGTGAGTTCCAGCGGCAGCTCCTGGCCACCATGGCCAAGCTGGAGCCCGCCCAGTGGAAGCTCATGGAGCAGATGCTGGACAACCTCATCGCCCAGCGCGAAAAAAAAGAAGGAACCTGATCGGTTCCTTCTTTTTTTGCTCCTCAGAGTAAGTGCAGCGCCGCTATGTATAGGATCCGCAGCTGCTCCTCCGTGGCCTGTTCCAGCATCTTCAGCAGATACTCCAATAGCTTCTCTCTTCCCATGGTCATTCTCCCTCCTGCATTTTCTATCAACCCGCCGTGGCAAATTTATTGTTTTTCGTCATTTTATACTACAATGCGTTGACAAAGTATAAATTTTGTCCTATTATAATTTGTGCAGTGGTAAATTCATGGGGCCTGCCACCTCCGCACCAAGCAGCAAGCCCCATGCACAGCCGGTACACCTTGCACCCGTTCCGGCTGCATCTCCACCATAGCAGACCCGGGCTGGGTAATGCAATATCAGGATTCGGTCAATCTTTAAAAGCTGTCCGCAGAATTTATGTACTGCCTACCCATTCCCGGGTAAATATAAGGAAAGAGGCGCACTATCATGGAAAAAACCTTGCAGGATCTGTGCAGAGAGGCCAAGGCCGCGCAGAATCTCACCTCCCGAGAGCTGTCCCAGCTTTCAGGCGTCCCACTGTCCAGCGTAAATAACTTTTTTGCTTCCGCCTCCAAGGCCCCGGCTCTCAGTACCGTTGCCCCTCTGTGCCGCGTATGCGGCGTGTCCTTGGATAGATTCTTTGGCATTTCCGAGTTCGTTCCGCCGGAGGATCGCCTCGCCGAAATGACGCAGGGCCACGAGACCGAGCTGGAGCTTGCCCTCCTTCAGGGCCGCATCGAGGAGCTTACACGGCTCCTCGATCGCTTAGAGCGACGCGATCGGAGGCAGAAGGTCCGCTTTTATATCCTTTTGACACTTTGCACCGTCCTCTCCTGTCTGCTTATCGGCTATCTGGCGTTTGACGCCAGCATTCCCGACGGCGGCCTGGTCCGGGATGGTCAGGCAACTATTTTCGCCTGGGTTGTTATTGTCCTTTTGTCCGTCAGCGTGGGTGTCCTGGTCTCCACCCTCCTGCGCGCCCTTAAATATTCCCGAGACCGAATGCCGTTCCATAGAGAGGAGAATCCCACAGATGACACCTAAAGATTACCGCATAGCCGCCGCCTATATCCGCGTCTCTACCGATGACCAGGTGGAGCTCTCCCCCGCCTCCCAGCTGGTGGAGATCCGCAAATGGGCCTCCGCCAATGGCTATATTGTCCCGGACGAATTCGTTTTTGTGGATGAGGCCAAGACCGGGCGCAAGGTCACGGGCCGCGACGACTTCCGCCGGCTCATCGGCACCGCCAAGCAAAAGCCCAAGCCCTTCGACGCCATCCTCCTATGGAAGTTTTCCCGCTTCGCCCGAAATCGTGACGATGCCGTGCTTTATAAGTCCATCCTGCGCAAGCAGCTCCATATTGAGGTTATTTCCATCAAGGAGCCCATCGCCGAGGGCAAGCTGGGCATTATCATGGAGGCCATGATCGAGGCCATGGACGAATACTATTCCATCAACCTGGCCGAGGATGTTAAGCGCGGCATGGAGGAGAAGCACCGCCGGGGTGAGCTGCAGTCCACCCCCTCCTTTGGCTACACTGCCCAGGACGGCGTGCTGGTTCCGAAGGAGCCGGAGGCCTCCTATGTGCGGGAGATGTTCAGCCGTTTCCTTTCCGGCCAGGGATTTTACTCTATTGCCCGCTGGCTGAATGACCTGGGCGTTAAGACGCATCGCGGCTCCGCCTTTGAAAACCGCACCGTAGAATATATACTACGCAACCCTGTGTATATCGGTAAGCTCCGCTGGAATCCCGCCGGCCGCACCCGCCGGAATTATGATGATCCTAATATCATCGTGGTGGACGGGAAACACCAGCCCCTTGTGGATGTCGATACCTGGAACGCTGCCCAGGACCGCATTTCCCAGCTCAAGGCGATGCATAAATACCACGGCCGCCCTCTGGGCAGTAACAAGGACTGGATCTCCGGTATTGTCCGCTGTGCCTCCTGCGGCAGTACTATGATTTTTTCAAAGCCTCACTATTGGAAGTGTAATAATTTCGTCCGTGGCCGCTGCAAGACCTCCCAGCACATCTCCGGCGATATTCTGAAAGAGGCCATCCTCGCCCGTCTTCAAGCAGACGCCATATCTTCCGAGCCGCTGATCTTCGATGTTGTCCGCGCCGGCTCCAAGGCCGCCGACGAGCTATCTCTTTTGCAGCAGCACAAGGCCGGACTGCAAAAGCGCCTGGATCGCCTGCGGGAGGCCTACCTCGCCGGCGCCGAGTCCCTGGAGGAGTATGCCGCCGCCAAGACTGCCACCCTCCAGCAGATCCACGATACGGACCAGCGCATTTCCGAGGCAGAGAATAATAGCGCGAACAGCACCACACCCCAGCTGGTGCGCAGTGCTATCCACTCCGCCGTAGATACCCTCACAAATACCTCCTCCACCCTGGAGCAGAAATGTGAAGCTCTCCATTCTATATGCGATAGGATCGACTGGGATAAATCTCAAAACACCCTCACGATCCACTATCGTTTTGTCCTCTCTTAATTTTTTCCCAAAATAGTAGTCTAATGGTGTAAGGTGGCCCTGATACCATTAAACTATAATAAGGAAAAAGATACGGACGCTTCTCCCATGGCAGGCGTCCGTATCTTTTTTATCCGTCGCTCACATCTCCCGGTACATAGCCAGCAGATTCTTGACTTCCTGCGCCTTCTCGATCTGCTTTTCGTGCAGGTAGTCATAGACCGCCGCCATGGCCTCGGGCGGCTCTCCGTTTGCCCGCTTGTAGGATTCGATGTGGTTTTCCGCGCACTGATGCAGTGCGCTCATGTGCCCCATCTCCTCCCCTGCCAGCTTATAGAGCATGTTTGCCATGTCCGGGTCCTCGCTCTTGTACTTCAGGGCGAGCTTTGCGTACTTCCGGGCATCACCCAGTTCATCGCCGATGTTTTCCACCAGCATCTTGATCTCTTTCATATTAAGCCTCCTTGATGTAGGTATACAGCCGTTCGATCTCCGTCGCCGTCAGACGCAGTGTAACGCCGATGACGGGTATTTTCACGGGTATGGGATCCGCGCCGATATACGGTCTCGCCGCCTCATAGATGGCATCAATATCGACCATTCCCTGTTCTGCATCTATAACTCCCAGTGATTTTGCCAAAGGATGCTCGGAAATAGTCGTGAGTACATTCGGCAATTTCGAGGCGATCAGGCCTCCTCCGCCGCCCACAACGACACGTTCCCATGCATTTAGCTTTGGCAGCACATCCCTGTCTATAAAATTCGTGAGTCCTTGCTGGACTTGATTGATCTCAACCATGTTTTCTCCTTCCTGCAAAGGTCGGGGCGGCTATTGCCGCCCCGATTTGCTTAGTCGGTTAGGTGGTGGTCGTACCCGTAGAGACGGAGACGGTTGCAGTGCCCCAGCCGGGACACACGGAGCTGTTGGGAATGACCATCTTGGTCATACCCTGGAGCTGCGCCACCTGACTCTGCAGGCAGCTCAGTGCAGCAGTGTTTGTGCCGTTATAAACGGCCTGCTGCAGGTTGATCCCGGCCTGCTCGTCCTTGTTGGCGCGCACCTCAGCAGCCACACCGTTGATGCGGTTCTCCAGCTTGGTGTATGCATCGGTGATCTTGCGGTTGGTCTCGTCCTGGCCGCGCCAGTATGCGATCTCCATATCCTTGTTGGAAATGGTCCGCTCCTGCTCCAGCTCAAAACGATTTACACCGGTGTTCTCGCTACACGCCACCTGTGCGGCCGCCATGGGTACAGCACCGCCCCACAGACCGCCAAGACCGCCGTTAAGGAGTCCCAGCGCCGTGCCTGCGATACCCAGTCCGAGGCCGGTGCCGGCCATCCCCTTGGATGCATAATTGTTGCTTCTTTCAACTTCCATGGTTTTTACCTCCAAAATTAAATTTTGAGGTGGCCACCCCGTTACCTATATGGTACAGAAAAAGAGGCCGAGCAGAGAGCCTTAAAAAGGTCTCCGTTCGGTCTCTTCTTTACTGATTTTTTATGTGGTCTACAATTTTGGCATATCCTCGCCGTCTGCTCCGCTTCACATACTCCACCGACGCGAAAAGGGCATCTGCCACTTGCAGGCAGGACTTCCCCTTTATATCACATTCGATGATGCAGAACGCTTCAGCAGGCGGGAGTCCAACCGCCGCCACATACTCCGTCGCTCTGGCAGGGGCCATGCGCTGCAGTTTTTCCCTTACCTCTCGATGCTGCTTGTCCATTTTTCGGATCTTTGCCGTGGAGGTGCGGATGCTTATGCACGGGCGCAGAGGTCGGCGTAGCGGTGTCCTCTGCGCCCTCCAGTGGATTTGTTTTACTCCTCCCGGATGTAGCCCTCGAAGCCCGCGGCCTTTAGGCGCTGGAGCATCCTCTCAGCGTTTTCGTGGTTGGCGAAGGCGCCGACCTGGACGCGGTAGAGCTTATCGGTGGCAGGCTGCTCCGGCTCTGCGGGGGTGGGATCGGCAGGATGCTGCGGCTCTTCCTTGCTGTTCAACAGCTCATTCACACGCTCCTGTACGGCGTCGAAGTCGTAGCCCGCTGCCTCCAGGCGCTGGCGGCGGTCGGAGCCGTTGCCCCACTCGCCGCGGATCACTTCCCGGGCAACCTCGTCCACGGACTCGGCGGGCTTGGGCTGCTCCGGCGCCTTGAACGTCACGCCGAAGTAGTCGCAAATGCCCTGGGCGATAGCCTCGCCGATGTTCTCGGTGTGCTCCACGATCCACTTGGCCGCCTCGGGGTTGTCGTGGAACTCGCATTCCACATACGCCGTGGGGGCGGCGGGCACCCGCACCTCGTAGAGAGAGGCGTCCACCCGAATGCTTTCGCTGGTGCCGGGGGTAATGGGCGCCAGCCGGGCAAAAATGGCCTTGCAGGCTTTCATGCCCTCACCGCCTTCGGAATAGCAGAACATCCGCGTGCCCGTGACCTGGCCGTTAAAGGCGTTGGTGTGGATGGGAACATGGAGATCAGCGCCAAAGGCGTTGGATTCGGCCACCTTCTCCTGCATAGAGGCCATGTGGCCCATTTGCACATAGATACCGCTGCGCTCCAGGGCTAACCGACAGGCATACGCGATATTGCCGCACTGCTCGGCCTCGGTGGTGTTGCCGTAGGCGTATCGGTTGTCCGTCTGGTTGCTGGGGGACAGATAGACTTTACTCATTGCCGCTGCCCCCTTTGCCGATCAGGTTGCGGAACATTTCATACAGGCCGGTAGAGGCAAGGCCGCTGAACAGGCCGCCCAGGAGGATCTCCGGGGTAAAGAGGAAGCCGCACAGCCATACGTTCAGGATCACTCCCAGCACGCCCATGATGAGTGGGATGTAGCGGTTTACCTTGTCGCTGGTAACCACATTCTTCAGAATGTAGCCCACGCACAGGCAGATGCCCACCACGATCAGTACGATGTAGTCATTGAGAAATTCCAGATTCATTTTTTTGCTCCTTTCCGTGCCCGATTCGGGCACAATCCGTGTTTATTGGTTGTTATGTTCCAGATCCGCGATCCGGTGGTTAACGACTTTGATCTGCTCCTCCAGCACCGGCACGCGCCGGGCGAAGTTGTTGTGCTCCCGGACCTCCCGGGTCAGCTCCTCCAGCTTTGTGTCGGTTACGGCCTGCTGCTTGTCAAGCTTGGCCTGTACCTCCCGGGTGGTCTTGTTGCTGGTAATGATCACCCCCAGCAGCGACAGGCCGCCCGTGATGATGGCCACAATGATGGTTTCGGTCATGGTGCGGTTTCCTTTCCATCTCTCTCAGATTTTGTCAATGCCCACAATGTAAATGTCATACTCTTCTCCGCCGGGGACGCAGGTGCACAGGTACAGGTCCGCCTCCGGAGGCTCTCCGGCATCGGTGTAGATGCCCCGGTCGCTCCAGCCTACGGTAATGTAGCTGCAGCGGTAGCGCACCGCGCCGAAGATCACCTGGTCCCCGGGACGGATCTTCCAGAGGCCCCGGAAGTTCTGCCCGGCGTGATCCAGGATGTACTTGCCGTAATAGGCGGCAATGCCGGGCTTGTCCACCACCTGCTGGAGCTTGGAGGAGCGGAGGGTAAACACCTGCTCACACTCCACCTCGATCCCGCAGGCGGGGATGGACAAATGCACCGGCCGGGCCAAATCCTTGACCAGGCACGCCCCCAGGGCCACCACCGCCACAGCAGCCAGGGCAATTAGGAGCCTTTTCATGCCGTTACCAAATTGAACTGCATGTTCAGCTCGTTCGCGTGGATGATGACCACCTTGCCGGCGTCCAGAGAGACGGGGGCGGTCAGCGGACCGGCCACCAGGCAGGTGCCGCCGGTCTCGTCGGTAAAGATGGCCCAATAGGTGGCATCGTCGCCCCAGCCGCTGCCGTCTGCGGGGATCTGGTCAAAGTGGATCTCCCGGCTGTTCTTGGTCTGGCCGGCGGCCGCTGCGGACATATCCAGGGTGGACGACTCCGTGTTGTGGCCCAACAGGTGGCGCTTGTATCCGGTGCCGGATACCTCGCCGTTGTTGATGTTGATCTCCCCCGCCGCCGTGTAGGCGGGGGTCTTGTTGAGCAGGGCCAGGTACGCCTGGCCGCTGCCGATGGTGGCGCTCCCCACGCGCCCGGTGATGGCGTCCAGGACCTTGTTTCGGATGGCGGACGCACTTACAAATAATTCTGCCATGATTTTCTACCTCCAGTTTAATTTTTTACACCGCCACTATGTGGCTGGCGAAGTCTGACCAGTTGGCCGCCGCGATCCACTCGTCGTACAGAGCCGCCGGCACCTTGATCTGGTAATCGGCGCTGCTGTTTCCGAAGCAGCTGGTCCCCAGCGTAGGAACAGCCGTGGCAAGAGAAAAATCCAGCAGCTCCAGATTCGGCATATCCCGGAACGAATAGTCTGCCAGGCTCACAATTCCAGCCGGGAAATACACCGTTTTGCAGGCATCTATGGAACGGAATACCTTCAGTGCCAAATTTTCCACTGTATCCTCCCGCATATCATATACATTGAAGGGCTGTGTTGCACTGGAGTCAAACAGGACAGAGTTTAAAAACTTTGCCGCATTGCGCCCGGACAAGATAGCCTGTCCATTCTGTACGGAGGCAGTGACCCCCTGGTAGATATAGCTATACAAAACGTAGGAATACGATGCTGAGCCGTGGGTCTCGCCGTTGGAATAGGTCAATTTCAAGGTCGCACTGTATCTTGTGGTGGTATCGTCCACATCCGATGGCGAAAAGGAAAGTTTGTGCACGCTCTGAATATTGGCTGTTGAACTGCTTTGCTTGAAGTAGTAGAAGCCGCCATAAGGCTTCACGCTCAATACAGTCGTTCCCTTTGGAACGTCAAAATACAGCGGTATATTCATGGGCGATCCCGTTAAGGTTATTACACCCCACGTATTTGGCAGGGTGCTTGCCAGCGACTTCATGTTCACAAGGGGCGTGTCGCCCAGGGTCTGCCCGCCGCCTGCGGAGAACTCTACCTCTCCGTCCGGGCCACGGGTGATGAGTTTGCTCACACCTGTAAGGGTTTGGTCTTGGTCTTGATCATTTATTAAGATAATATTCGCCATTTAATCCCCCAAATCCATCATATTGACATGCAAATAATCGTGACAGGTTACACCTATGGTAGCTGACCCCAGGGCGTCCCGAATATACGAAATCGTCTGTTGTGTAATTGTTGTGATTATTTCTGGCTTAATATCTATTGCAAGACCCGCACTTTCGTTTACATTAACAAGAATCTGTCCCGGAGCGCCCCTGAAGATAACACCTATTGTTTTCGCTTGATTCATGTTCAAAAGCAGTGTGGCGGCCTCATCTACATTATACTCAATGGGGATATTAGGCGGCAGTCCATCAACATCGACGCTAAAAATGATTTTTTCAAACCCACTTGCCATAAATTGTTTTGTTGCACTGCCGCCTTTCTCGACAAATACACTACGCGCAAACGAACCATAGGAAAGCGCTCCCACCGTTTCTGTCGTGCTTAATTCTGTGGTTGTAATTTTTGGTGCCGTTGGTATTGGCACATTAGTGTTGATAGTGACGCCACTCAGGAAGTCATAGCCGCCGTCCGGTGTTACTTCCGTTGTTCCGTTTTCTGTAATGGTAACGGTTTTTTCCTGGGCCGTTGGCTCAGTAGGTGGTGGTATTGGCACCGCCACGGTGCCGCTGACCTTTTTCACGAAGGCATAGCCTTCGTCCGGCTCCACCTCAAAGGCTCCGTTGGCAGAGATATCCACAGTCTTTTCCGCTTGAGCCTCTCCCTCTGTGAACACCACCGTTTCACCTTCCGTGGTGCCGGGGATCTTCAGCTTCTTCTGGTCGTAGGTGTGCTCCACGCCGGAGCCGTCTTTCAGTTTAAATGCCATTACGTATCCTCCTCTGCATAATCGATGTATACGGTGCTCCCCTCCTGCCGATAGCGGTAGGGACGGTAGATATAGACCGTGTCTCCGTCCTGACGGAATCGGGGATCCAGGCTGACGGCTGTTGCCGTGGCCGAGAGGCCCAAGGAGCCGTCTGCGGCAGCGCCCCGGGCATCCGCCGGGTCGGTTTGGGCCGCCCCCTGGAGTGCCAGAGATCCGCCGCCGGAAGCGCCCACGGCTTCCGCTGTGTCCGCCGCGCCGGTAGCGTTAATATCCAGGCTCCAGCCGCCGCCGGTGGGCACCGCGTCCGCCGCTATGGCGGCCGCCTCTGCCAGAATTGCCAGCTTGCCGGGGTCCGGGTGGGCCTCCGCCGCGCCCGCCGCCAGGGCCTCCAGAGAGCCGGAGAGGATCAGTTCCCCGTCCACGCCCGTCAGGCCCCACAGCACGCTGATGGCGTTTACAGTGGCTCCCAGGGCCAGGGAGCCGGTGGCGGTGGCCGTGAGCGCGTCTGCTGTGTCTGCGTCCGCTGCGCCCGCCAGGGTCAGCGCCCCGGCAGCCTGCACCCGCTGGGCGGCCACGGATTCCGCCGCCGCCGTACCGGAGATGTCCAGCGCCCCGGCGATGACCGCGCTCACAGCGTCCACCGGGGTCAAGACGCAGCTGCCGTCCAGCCGAAACACGGCGGAGATCTGCGCCGGGCGGTACTTGCTGCTCCACAGGAGATTCCCGCCCAGCCAAATTTCAGCCAGCGCCGCGCCGTCCAGATACGCCGCCGCGATCTCCCGTGCGCCTGCGTAGATCATCTACTCCACCTCCAGGTACTCGCCGCTCTCTCTGGCGCGGTAGACCTGGGAGACGGCCAGGGTGTCGCCGTCTGCCACCGGCTCCTCCCAGGGCACCACCAGGTACAGGGTGTTGGGGTCCGGGTCTTCCGGCAGGGCCGTCACCACCACCAGGTGGATAAGCGCCGACAGCACACCGTCCGCCGAGACGGAAAAGTCCGCCGCCGACGGGGCCACCTTGCCGGGGACGGTGGAGGTGGCGATGGGGACCGTGGCATCCGATCCCGCCGGACCACGCGGGCCTTCCGGTCCTGTGTCTCCGGTATCGCCCTTTGGCCCCTGGGGGCCGGTCTCTCCTTGCGGGCCGGTTTCGCCGGTGTCACCTTTCGGCCCCGGCTCTCCCTGTGGACCCTGCGGCCCCTCCGGGCCGGTATCGCCTTTCTCGCCCTTCACCTTGTCCCCCTCCAGCAGGGCCAGGAGCTGGGCGTATACATCGTCTCCCGGTGCCGCCGGGGTGCCGCCGTCCGTGAGGATAGAGGGAAATGCCACCAGCTCCGCCGGGCGGGTGGTGTGGATATTCCCGGCATACAGCCCGATCCGCACGCGCCCCGGTGCCGGGCAGGGCGGCAGGGCCGCCTCCGTGCCGGTGAACACCACATCCTGGTAGGTGCCGTCCGGCCAGGTGCAGCGCATGGTCTTGGCCGCCTGGTCCCAGTCCTCGTCCAGGTCCCAAACCACCACATAATCGCTGTTGTTGCACACGATGGTTTTTACCCCCGCCGCCGGGCGCAGGGCCTCCACCGTGATAGGCAGATTCTTCATCCGGTACTCCCCTCCTTGCACTTCTTTATCCTCATTATACAGGGGCGCACTGCTCCTTCGCTCCCCTGTACCTTCAAATATTTTTTTCAAATTTCCAAGCGTTTGGGAATATGGAAAAACAGGCCCCGCCGGATGGCAGAGCCTGTTTTTCATTTACCCCCACGGGGTTCCCTTGTCGCTCCAGGAGGAATTCTTTGCCGCTTCCCACACGGCCTTTTCCTGGGCCTGCGTCAAGCCCAGCCCCTGGATATAATCCACATACTTTGCCTTCAAGGAGCCGCTGATGGCGTTGCCTTCTGCATCCCGGTCGCTCTCAAATTCCCTCATATCCTGAATAGCACGGTACATGGTGGCGTAGCTTACGCCGGAGTCCTTCCCGTATTCCTCCCAGGCTTTTCGGAGCTTCTTGTCTTCGTAGGTGCGCATTTTGAGTGCCGGCCACATCGTCCCCACGGTGGTATTCCATGCCGTGGCCACTTCGCGCATGGCCGCCGAGCCTGGCAGGCCCGTCAGCTGCGACAGGGCTTTAGCCGTGGGATAGATCATCCCGTAGGTGGTCATGTTGCCGTAGTAGGTGGTCTTGGTGGCCTTGTCCAGGTCTCCCGTCTGCAGGCGGATCACCTCGTCCCAGATGTCTATGGCCTTCTTCAGGTTTGCCACAGCCTCCGTATCCATACGCCCGTTGCTGTATCCCCCGAGGATGCTCACCACATCCCGTAGGTACGGCACCTTTCCGATGGGGTTGATGTCTCCCGCCAGGTTTCCGTTCAGCCCGAAGATCACATCCAGGATCCCGTCCTTCACTGTCTCCGGCTTTTCTCCGCCCAGCGCCTTCCACACCTTGTCAAGGTATTTGTCATCGTCAGAATCCCGCAGGGCATCATAGAGGGATTCCACAATGGCCGTCACCACAGCCGACACAATGTACGCCTGGTAGGCCCGCCCGGCTGTTTTCCAGTTCCGCCGGATGGCCGGGCGCAGCCCCATGCGCTTGGCGTCCTCCGCGATCTGGCGTGTGGATTCCATTACCATGTTGTAGCTCACGGTGGGCTCACTCATGAAGCTGGTTGCCATTTTGGTCAGGGTCCCGCTCCCGCGCATGGCGTGGCTGCGGGTCATGGTGGAGTCCACCACCTGTGTCCGATAGACGACTTCCCGAAAGCGCTCCGCCGTGGCTTTCAGCAGTTCCTCCCCTGTCAGATGCTGCTTGTCCTGCACCTCCAGCTTGCAGGCTCGCCACAGCCTTGCCCAGGTGACCTCATCGCCCTTTTCCGCCGGCACCATGGTCTTGTCCACCAGGTCCTCGATTTTGCTGCTCTTACCCTTGATCTGGTCGCGGATAGAGCGTCCCACATCCGTGTCGAAGAATCCCAGGCTTTTCCATAGGGCAATGCCGCTGTTCTCCAGCATCTCCTTTGTGACCTGCTTTGTGCCGGTCTTGTCCGCGAACGCTTGCGCCAGGTACTTGTAGTCCAGCACCGCCGATGCCCGCGCATACGCCGTGGGCTGCAGAATGGCCACGCGCATATTGGCAGCTACCATGGCTCGCTTGTAGTTGGATATCATCCGCTTGGGAATGGTGTCGCCACGGTCGCCGTTTTCCTTCACGCCGTTCAGGTCCTGCAAATACTTGATAACGAAGTTGTTGGCCACTTCGCCGTAGGCCTTGGTCATGGCCCGCTGCACAGTTCTGGTGCTCACCTGGCCCGCCTCGTTTTTCTCGCCGTACCGGTAGTTGTACCACTTCTGTGCGTCAATGATGGGCAGCACCAGGGCGTTGTATTTGGCCATGTCCGCCGTGTGGTTTGCGAATACATCGAAGATGCCCCGCAGGATCAGCGCATTGTTGGCGTCCTTCACCAGCGGCTTCACCGCCGAGATGTTCTGCAGCCGGTACAGGCTTCCCTCCTTTGCGTCCCCGGTCTTTGCCTCCCGGTCCTGCCGGTCCGTCTCTATGGGGAAATAGTTCTGCTCCGTAAAGGCCCTATACCCGAATCGGGCCATACTGATTGCATTGCCCCAAGCGGACCCCTGCTCGGTCATGAACTTCTGCATAGCGTCGGCCACCTTGATTTGCTCCGGCGTCAGTAGCTTCAGCAGCTGTCCCAGGGATTCCTCCGTCAGCTTAAACTGCTTGTCCTGGTTCCACTTCTTCTTTTTGATCTTGTCTCCCAGGGTGTTTGTTATCTCGATTGCATCCGGTCTTATGCCGCCGCCCAGGAGATGGCCCAGGGCCTGCTTACGTTTGGAGAGACACCGGAGGCTCATCAGCTGCGCCGTTGTCAGCGTGGCCGTCACCTTTGCGCCGTCCGGGTCGGTCAGCTCCACCTTGTGCGTCTCGGTGTCCCACTTCCGGGCCAGGTCATCACTTATGAGGCTCTGCCTAAAGTCCAGGATCGTCTTCATGTTAAAGGCCAGCTTGTCCCAGCCGTCTTGCAGCCCCTCAAATACCGCCTTGCCGCCCTCCCCGAAGCGCTGGAAGGCATACCATGGCAGCGTATTGTCCCACAGAGCAAACCGCTCCCCGGGCTTATCCTGGTGCTGTCCCAGGCGGTGCATGGTGATGATGGAATCCTCCGCCGCGTCCGCCACATAGGCGAATCGGCGCTTTATGAACATTTCGTTCATCTTCGTCACGCTGCGGCTCATTACAGAGAGGATCACATCCAGGTCTCTCAGGTCTTCCAGGTCCATAGCCCGCACCACATCGGTCTTCAGCGGGTGATTTTCCATTACATTTTTCACCCGCTCCAGGTGTACGGCCAGCAGGCTTTCAAATCCCGCCGGAAGGTCCAAGTACCCCTTGAATACATCCGTTCCTTCTCCGGTGTCGTCAAATGCCCGCTGCTTTGCCAGTGCCGCCTGCAGGCCCTGCATGGCCTCATAGTATTTCATGTCCGACCGGCTGGTGTAGCCGCCCCTGCGGGCGGAATTGGAGTAGAAATTCAGCGACTCCAGCAGCTCCCCAATGGGCTTTTTCAAGGCCTCCGGGATATGCTTTTTGTCGGTGTTGGTGTTCATGTACTCCAGCAGACGCTTGGCGTTGCGCTCCACCTTTCGCCGGGTTACATTCACCATTTCCCGCTCCTCCTGCCGCTCCCGGTATTCCTTCCTGGCCTGGTAGGAGGCTTCTGTCTCCACAATGCTCCGAGACTTCCGCAGCAGCGTTTTGATTGCCGCCTTAGACTCCAGCTCCCACACCGCCGCCTCGTAGCGCTCGGCCTTGTTCTTGGCGATGTCGATACGGTTTTTGTTTCGGGTCAGCTCGGTCCGTTCCTCGCCCTTGATCTCCGAGGCCTTCCGCCCGGCCAGGAGGACCTTCCGCTCCTCCTTCAGCGCCTCCAGCTCCGCCTGGGTGTCCTGCAGCATCCGCATCTGCCCCCGGAATCGCTCCAACTGATCCCGGTCCTCCGCCGTCCAGCTCTTGTTCTGGTCCCGCAGCGCCATCTCCGCCGCCCATTCCAGCACAGCCCGGTCAGAGAGGCGGTGTTCCCGCTGCTGATTCTGCACCTTGTCAATATTTTTTCCTTGACTTTTCTTCTCCCCCCGCATATACTGTTGTTGAGAAGGTTTTGGCTCGAATACCTCCGAACGCTCTCGGGCGGAGAAGGAGGTTGAGCTGATCACCTTCTCCTTTTTTATGTCCAAAAGGTCATAGAGGTAAGACTTTCCGTCTGCATCATTGCGAATAAGGAGCGTTCCGCTGTATACTGTGTAATGGTCTACAGCTTTTTTTATGTCCATAACAGGCAGCGCAAACCGGGTGCTATACCGATACCATCCATTTTTTGCATCCCGCTTGTGCTTGGTTTTAACATTTTCCCGCCACTCTCCGTTCTCTGCCAACAGCAGCATCTCGTCCAGGTTGGTGACTGCTTGCATTTTTACAGCTCGGGTTGCTTTTCTTAGGCTCTTTGTGTATTCAGAGCTTCTGTACTCTCCCGGCAAATCCTTCCCGATATATACCGGCTGCGCATCCACAAGAATGGTAGAGAACGGATGTTCAGTATCCACCAGCGTTTTAAGATACGCCTCTGCCACCTTATAGTTCCGCGTGTCGTTCTGCACATCCAACACCGGCATGGTCTCCCCGCCGACCTCCCGAACAGAGTACCTAACCCCGCTTTCCGCAAATACCGTGTTGTCGTTGCCCAGGTTGGGCGCTTTTTCTTTTCTCTGTGCCTCCGTCAGCGTTCGCCGCGCAGCGCTGTCCCGCGCCTCGATCTCCCCTGCCGTATTATAATATAGCTCTCTCGGCATCCGGCTTTGCTTCTTCCTATTCATTTCGATTTGATCCTGGAGCGTGAACCAGTCGAAAATGCGGTCTCCATACTTTTCTTCGAGGCGGTCCCTCTCTCTGTCAAATGCGACCCACTCCGGGGGATCCGGCTCTATCTGTTCCAACGTATCCCAGTTGATAGCGCCCCTTGACACGCTCGGGGCCATTTTATTCAGCTTCTCCATGTCGGCCACAAATTCCGGGTCCGACTTTTTCATCTCGTCAAGCTCTTTCTGTAGCCGCTCTCCCTCCTGCTTCTCTTTCTGAGTCCTAACATCAGCCCCTTCTTCCAAGCGGCGGTTCCAGTACGCAAGGCTTGCTCCTGGGGAGAATCTTTCCCGTTCCTGTATAGCGTGCTGCACTTCGTGCACCAGTGTGTCCAGCAGTTGTTTCGGGTCTTCCAGCAGGCTGCGGTTCAGTGCGATTTCATCCAGGCCTCTGCTATAAGTGCCATAATCCCCATTTTGCATCTCCGCAAAATACACCGGGACCTCCGCAAGGTCGGGATAGGCCTCAAAGAGCTTTTCGTGTGAGATATAGTCCGCCAGCGTTTTCACATCGTTTTTATTCTTTCCGTGCAGCTTGCCCTCCGCATCAAACCTAATGTCGGCATCGCTGATCTCAAACCGCCACTTGCCGTCCATGCCCACAAACCAGCCCGTCTCCTTGCGAATCTCCTCGTTGGACTTTTCCCGGTTACGCATCTCAACAGCTTTTTGCAGGGCGGACCGATTGGCCGTCTTCGCCCGGACGCCGGAATAGCTGTACCTGGTTTTAGATTCCGCCCTCCGGCCATTTCTGGCAGCATCCACCAGGGCGTTGTCCCAGATCTTTTGCAGCTCCTGGGCGTACTGCATCATGGCGCGGCTCTCCGGCCGGTCTGCCGTCAGGCCCTCCATGGCGGCTTTCAGGCTCCTCACCCACTTGCGGATCCATTGGCGAATACGCTCGGCCAGGCTGCGATTTTCCCGGGCCAGCTGCTCCACCGCCTTGCTGTCCTTCAGCATCATCTCGCAGGCATCGGCCACCACCTCGTCCACAGCCTCCTCGTAGGAGAGTCCCGGCTCCCGTCTCTGCTTGTCCGTCACCAGGTCGTCAAAGCTGATGCCCTTCTCCCGGGTCAGCTTTGACACAACGAAGTTTTTCAGCACCTCATACTGCTCCGGGCTGCCCTCCTTGATGTAGTGGGTGATCTCGTGGGCAGCGGTTTTCAAAATGGCTGTCTCTCCCATCGCCACCCGGTCCCGTCCGGCGTTGATGTCCAGATACAGGGTGCCGTCCTTATAAAATCCGTTGGCCCCCTCATATTCGCCCCTCTCGTTGGCCTGGCTCTCATAGAATACCACATTCACCCCCGCGGCCTGGGCAAAAGCCTTCATGGTGCCCACGGAGGCCCACTGGCGGCCATCCATGGCTTTCTTGTTCACCGGCGCATACTTCACGCCTCCCACCGTGGCCCCTCGCAGGCTCACAGTGGGCTTTTTCTTCGTTGTGCTATCCACGGTCCCGCCGGACCGTTTCTTTTCCTGGCGGCCCTGCAGCTCCCGGTTGTGCGCCTTTGCGCCCTCTTCGTAGGCGATCTCCCGCTGGGTAGTGTTCAGGTAGCTCACCGCCTGGGACCGATTCACATAGTCCATGGGCACGCCCGCCTTGCCGTACTCGTAGGCGTTGTGGAATTGCCGGGCATATGTCTCCAGGTTTTGCGTCTGCCGGTAGGCGCTCACCAGCACCGGCCCCGCCTCGCCCAGGTCCGCCGCCCAGTCGAACAGCTCCTCCTGGAGCGGCGAAAGCTCCGCCTGCTGTGCCGGAACGGTTTTGATTTTGCCCGCATCGTCCTTCACAATGGCGTCCAGCTTCCCGGTCTCGGTGTTGTACTTGGCCCCGGTGACGCCCACATCCCGGCTGAATACCTCCGGCGCAAATACCTTCGTTCCGATTTTCCCAGCCCACTCGGAGTTGAATAGAGCTCTCGGTTTATCGTCCTCAGTTCTATTCTCTCCGTCAAAGTTCTCCGGGTTTAGCTCATTGAGAACACGCTGGCCGTATTTGCTGTTTGCGAAGGCATCCGTTTCTTTCCCAGATTCATTTTCTCTCAGCAGCCGTTTTGTGACCGCCGACGCGATCAGGTCCGTGTTTCCGCTCTCTCCATACAATTCAAGCTGATTCTTGACGGCTGCTGTGATTTTATCCACATCGCTCACAAACGGTGCATCCACATTCGACTGCAGCAGCTTTTCAATGTCTCCGCCGGTAAGGCCTCTTTTGCTGCCAAGCTTGTTTTGCATTTTGCTCCGCAGCTTTTCCGCCTCCTGGTTATTTGGCAGCAGTTCTTTGGACCTGTCGATCAGCTCCTGTTCTCTCCCCGCATACTCGCGTTTGGTCTCCGCCTTTTGGCCGGCTCTGGACAAGGCATTTGCTCCTCCGCCCATTATGCCGCCCGCGAGGGCGCCGGCCGCAAAATCTACAGCCGTGTCCTTCAGCCATCCACCTACAGCTTTATTCCTGGCCTCCTCTTCCGTCATACCTTCCGCCATGTATGCGGCCATCTCCTGCCGCGCCTGCGACAGATCTCCGTTGATAATTCCGTCTGTTATAAGGTTTGCAAAGTCCGTGAACACTTCTTCGCTGCCCTCAATTCCAGCCTGCTTCGCTGTGTTTTTGAGCATCCCCAAGACGCGCTGGCGCACCGTGCCCGTCGGTGCTTTCATCGTTATAAGACTTTCCAGACTGACTTTTTCAAAGGTCGTTTCCGCCACGCCTGCAAGCAGGCCCGTCCAGATAGCGCGGTCATCGTCCAGTCCGCGGTACTTCGCCTCCTGCATGGCGGCCGTAGCTGCCGCGCCGCCCAGAGTGGAGGTAGCGAGCCATGACGGCACGCCTGCCATAGTCAGCCCCACCGTGGCCGCGCTGTCCAGCATAGATGTTCCTACGCCATAGGCAAAGGAAGCTCCCTTTCCGTAGTCTTTTTCCAAATTCTGGGACACAGTGTCTCTCACGCCTGATGTGTACGCATAGGGGAGGAATTCCCCTCCGTGGTAATCTACCGGTGTATTAGGGTCAAGCGCGCGGTTTATGGCGGAGCCGATAGCTCCAATACCGCTGACAATGTTTGTTCCTACGGATGCCACCGTGGCAAGGCCCGGGTTTGTTTCAGCGTAGGCCTCCGCCGCCCCCTGGATGTCTTCATACGTTTCCGCGTTTTTCTCGCGTTTCGGGATATTCTTGTAGTATCCCAGCAGCTCCCTGATCTTCTCGTCCGAAAGCCCCGATGCCTTTAGTTCCCCTTTGGCTTTTTGGGCAGCATCTTCGTTTGCTTGGTTGGTCGCCATCACGGATGTCTGGGGCCTGCTTGCTTCCGATAGCCTGCCCAGTGCGTCCGTCTGCTCTGCCGAGAGTGCGTCCAGTTCCTTCCGACCCTCAATGTCGTATTGGATGCTCTTGGCCTTATTCAGGTCTGCAAGAAGCTTGCTGTAATTTTTCTCTTCATCCGTTTGCGTGGTATCATACGCACCAAAGGCGTGAATGTTGTACTTTGGCTTGCTCTGCGCAGCCTTCTCTTTTGCCTCAGCGATTGCCTTTTCCTGGGCGTCAAGATCCAGAGTCGCAAGCCGCACATACTCCTCGTAAGCCTCCATCTGAGCCTGCTTCTCCGCCTCCTGCTCCTGGGCCGTCTTCTCCCGTCGGCTTTTCCCCTTGTAGGAAAATCCTCCCAGGAAAGTGCCGCCCGGAGAACCTATCACCCTGTCCCCTTTCTTTGTGCTCCCTCCCAAGTCTGTATTTTCTGAGTTTTTGGTCTTCACGGTCACCGACGGCTGGTATGTAACCCCGCCTTCGCCCGTGCCCACATAGCGCACGGTAGGCTTTTTGTTTGTCTCCTGTGGGTGCGGCAGATCCGCAGCATTTCCGGTCCATTTTACTTTTACAGCCATTCCAGCACCTCCCGGTTATCCGATTTTGAATCCCATATTTTCTATATCCTTCTTTTGGTTTTTATCCAGCTGATCCCAAACACTGGCGATCAGTTGTTCCGCTTGTTCCGGGTGCCCGGTCTGCATATATCCCCGGATCGTCCTCTGGATATTGCTGAAGCTTGTCGTTCCAGCTCCGGCAGCGCTTTCTTTGTTTCTCGATACAGTCACCGAGCTGCCCCCGCTTTTGGAGCTTGAAGACCCGCCACTGCCGCCGGAGCCTCCGCCCGATGAATACCTGCTGGCCAGCGAGGCATCATACTGCCGTTTCTGCTCTGCCAGGCTCTCGTTGTACTGCCGCACGCTCTCCTCAAACTCCCGGTCCTTGTTCCGCTGGGTCAGCTCCTGGAGCCACTGGTTGTAGCCCCGGTCGTAGGCGGTGTTTGCGTTGTCCTGTGCATAGCTGCGCTCCGTCAGCCAGCGGTTATAGGCATCCTGGTACTTGCTGTAGTCGTCTGCGGCCAGATCGCCCGTCAGCTGGTATTCCTGCAGCATGCGGTTGCCCTCCGCATCGTAGGCGTCGCGGGCCCTGTCGTAGAGCTCCGGCATCACCGCTGCCAGCTGCTGCATGTAGGCGTTGTACTGCTGCTGCCCCACGGCCTGACTGTAGGAATTTCCGTAGCCTCCGGTGAGGTTTGCCGCCTGGCCCATGGTGTCCATCATGGCCATGCGCCCCTGCTGGGTGTACTGGTCCTTGTACTGCTGCCACAGCGGATCTCCGGCCAGATCGTAGGAGAATTTCTCCCTGTTCATAATCTTGTCGTAGATGTCCTTCAGCTGCTGGTCGTATGCCCCCTGATATTCTCCGGGCTTGCTGTTTTCGGCCTCCTGCTGCTTTTTCAGCGCCTCCTGGTAGGTCTTGTCGTTCCCCGGGTCGTATGGGGTGTAGGTGGACTTCTGTGCGCTCTGCTGCGCCGGGGCAGATTGTACCTTTCCCAGGCTCCCCCAGGTCTCGTCGCCCACCACGCCGTCCACGGCCAGGTTGTTCTTGCGCTGGTAGTCCAGCACCGCATTATAGGTGTTGCTGCCGAATACGCCGTCCTCATCCAGCTTGTAGCCGTTCTGATTCAGCTTCTGCTGCAGCTCCCGCACGGAGCTGCCGGTGTTGCCTCTCCAAAGTTTCGTCGCCATAGTTTCCCCTCTCTTTCATTTCCACCGTGCATTTACATAGTAATAGTAGGCCCGGTAGCCCGTCCCCACGGTCCCGTCCGGGTTTCTGTCATATACGGAAACGCTGCCGTCCTCATACACGCCTCCGCAGGTAATGATGTTGGACCGCGCTCCCCGGTTTTCGTTGGAATCGTCGCCGTACCAATTCGTCACCGTCACCACCGAGTTTTCCGCGTCAACAATGGCGACCGGCCCCGCCGGGCTTCTGTGCCAGCCGTCCGTCAAGGTGAAATTCTGTTCCTTACCCCAGTACTCGCACACCCCGCTGTTCCACTTCCGGTAGGTCCATATACCATCGGTGCCCTGCTCTACGATATAGTCCGCCGCCAGGTCTCCCAGCAGCTCCGCCTTCGTCCGGTAGCGCACCACTCCGCCCTCGTCCAGCACGGCGATCTTCTCCGCCGCCGTGCCCAGGTCCTCCGCGCCGGAGAGCTTCAGGTGCCAGTCTTCCGCCAACTCCAGCAGGCCGTCCGTCTCCGCCGCCTTGCCGAAGGCCGCACCCTTGCCGCCCTCCTTCAGGTGAAAGGCCACCTTCTCCGTGGGGATGTTCTCCTCATACCGGGCGCTGTTTCCCAGGCTGTCCGTCAGCACCAGCAGGGCCACATAGCTCCGGTCCGTGGAAATCTCCACCTCCCCCGTCACCAGGCCCACGGCCCCCACCGTCAGGGCCGTGCCCTCGCCGTAATTGGCCCCTACCGGCTTCCAATAGCCCTTCAGCGTCACGCTGTTCAGCCCGCCCAAGCCGGAAAATCGCGCTGAGGCCAGTCCTGCAATGTGGGTGCCGCTGTCCGCCGCCACGCCCTCCGCGTCCGAGCGGAACAGGTCCGCCCCCACCAGCACCGGCGGCGCGTACTCCAGCAGGGTAATGGCGATATCCTCCCAGGCCGTCAGCCCCCGGCTGTCCGTCACCGTGCAGCGCACCGTGGCGGCAGTGGTGGAGATGGTCTCCGTCCGGTAGGGACTCTCCGCCGTGGTCTTGCCCTGGTAGGTGATGGAAAACTTGCTGACGCTGGCTCCCTGCTGGCAGGTGATCTTACTGCTGTCAAAGGCGGCCTTGGCCTTGGAATACCCCTGCACCCAGGCAGCTATATTTTCCGCCGCCGTGCCGCTGTTGTCGTAGCTGACCGCCGCCCAGCCCTCCGAGGCCGTGGGCTTCATGCTCCCGGGCACCGCCGCCGTAAAGGTTATGGATTTCGTCCCGATGAAGGTGCTGCCGCTGTAGGTCTTGCAGGTCAGCGTACCCGTGCCGCTGGCGGCATTGGGAATTTCCGCCGCCAGGCTCTCCGGTACAAGCCAGTCGCAGCCCGTAGCCACCCCCGTGGCAATGGTCCCCGACGCCCCGCCGAACACATAGCTCAGCGTATGGGTAAAGCTGCCGGAGGCCCGGGGCAGGCTGATGTGCGCCGTCTCCCCCATAGTCACGCTGCCGATCCCGGGCGTGGTGGCCCGGGGAATGGTGGGCAAGGCGAAGCTGCGGCTGGAGGCGTTATAGTCTCCGTTGCCGTAGAGCCACCCGGAGAAGGCCCCCACCACCAGGGTCTTGCTGCCGTCTCCGTCGTGGGCCACCTCCAGGGTGCCGGAGCCAAAGGTGTGGTCCTTATAGTCCGTGATGTCGGAGTAGGTGCCCCCGGCATACACGGTCTTGCCCGCAATCGTCACCGCCGACATCCGAATGGCGTTGGTGTAGTATTGCTCGCCGGGGCTCAGTCCGCAGGACCAGGCGATGATGGACTTGTTCGCCGCCGTGTCCTGCTTCTGTACCTCCCATTTCACCCAGAAATAGGAGCCGTATTTCACATCCGTTTTGATGGTCGTAGCCATGCCCTCACCCTCCGATCCACTTAAATTTCACGCCGCCGGTAAAGCTCACATCCCACTTCCCGGCGCCGGTGAGCCGGTCCGTTGCGATCTGGGCCACCGTCAGCTTTCCGTTGGAGAAATACGCCGCCTCCTGTCCGCCGATGTAAAACGACAGCTTCTCCGTGGTCCACACGGACATATTGCTCCGCTTGTCGATAACATCGAAGACTCCCTGCTCCGTCTCCACCCCAGTCTGGGTGGTGCGGATGTCCTGGCCGATGGCAATGCCGATGATAGGCGTCACCCCGTCATAGCCCACAATGCCCTGGCGGATGTACCCCTGTACGTCGGTCTTGTAGGCGGAAAAGTCCGCGTCCACCTTGTCCACATCCGCCTGGATGTCCGCCGCGAACTTAAAATACCGGGTGATCTTCGTGGGGTCCTCTTCAATTTCCTGGCTGGTCCTCTCCAGATAGGTGCCGAAGTCCGACACCGCCACATATTCCCCCCGCAGCTCCGTTTTCATCTGCTCCATCTGCCGGGAGACCGTTTCCGCCGTCTTCACAATGAGGCTCTTCAGCCCCGCCGCCGTCTGCTGGCTGCGCTCCTCCTGCTCCCGGGCAGCTTTTTCCGCCGCCTGAACAGTGGCCTGCTCCGTCTCTGGCGCTTCCAGCTGGCGCAGGGACAGATTCAGGTCCTGCACCAGCTGATACAGATATCTGCGCATCTGCACCAACTGCTCGGTGGCTTTTGCCTCCGGCGAGATATTGGGAAATCGTATCTCCATCAGAGATCACTCCCCTTCTCCAGCGTTTTTGTGAGGCTGTAGAGCTTCGCGGCGCCCTGGCCTACCAGCCGCAGCCTAAAGTGGTCGCACCGCCGGGGCCGCACCGGGAATGTAAAGGTCTGCAGATTCTTCCCCGTCATGCTCCACAGCTGTTCCCACACCCCGGAGGAATCATATTCCACGTAGGCCTGCATGGTGGCCCCTGGCTCCAGCGCCATGCGCAGCATCAGCCGCCCCACATACTTCTTGTCCGCAGCGTAGTCCGGGTATTTGGAGCTGCTCAGAACGGAGACAAAGTTGCCCGTCTCCGCCTTCCAGCGGATCTTATCCGTTTCTTTTTGTCCGCTCCCCAGCACCGTGCGGATCTTCTTGTCCGCCGCGTCGATGTAGTACATCTCATCCCGGCAAGAGCACCAGGCCGCCGCATGGGTGTTGTCCTCCCGGTGCCAAACACCCAGCCGCGCGTCATATACAAACAGCTGCCAGGTCCCGCCGGAGTCCTTCATACTCAGGTAGTATTTGTTCCGGTGCCCGCCGCCCACCGCGTCCGAGTAGATCTCTCCTCCGAACGCAGAGGAAATTTCCGCCGGCAGGCTTCCGTCGTATGCGCACACGCCGCCCCGGCTCTTGTAGTAAAGCACTTCGTTTACAATGGCCAGGCTGCGGTCGCTGCCCTTCTGCACCCCCCGGCACGCCGTAGTCTGTATCTGGTAGCTGGAGGGAGCGGTCCCATACACCTTGTGCAGGCAGTTCTCCTTGAAAAACAGCGGGTAGCCCAGGTGGGTGATGGCCCCCGTCCACTGCCCGTCCGTGCCGCAGGAGGCCGCGTAGCTGTCGGTGGAGATACCCATAAAGCAGTTCCAGTTTCGGAAGTCTCCCAGCTTGCTGGCGTATATCTCGTTCACGGTCTTTCCGTCCACCATGCCGTACTTGCACCCCCACAGCCGGTTGCCGCTTTCAATGACGAAATCCATCTCCGGCATCTTCCGGGCAATGGTAATGGCCCCCTCCTCCACGGTCTGTGTGGCCTCCGTGTCCAGGATGCCCACCACCACGATGTAGTTCTCGTCCTTGGCCCAGAGGATGGCGGACCCATTCAGGTCCTTCACGCTGTTTTTCACAATGCCGGAGATATTCACACCGTCGTACTGCTCAAACTGCGCCCCGATGCCTGTCGCTGAGATCTTCACGTATGTGGTGGCGATCGACATCCACATGGCGCTGGTCTCGCTGTATACCTTCAGCGTGTGGGGCGTGGCCGAGGTATCCAGCCAGTAGGTGCCGTTGGACGCATCCTCCGGGGCCGCCGCTCCCGCGATCACGTCCAGCCCCGCCCCGTCCACCGTGCACAGGTTAAAGGTCACGTCGGATACGGAGGTGTAGCTCGCCTCGATGCTCCCGAAGTCGCTCAGATCCGCCGTGTTGATGTACTTCCGGTCCGGCATGATGATCACGTATGCTCCCATGGATATCAGGCTCTTGGGACACATCTCCTCCTCTGCGGATAGATCCATCTCGATCCTGTTTTCATTGATCACAAACTCCGTCCCGTCCACGTAGCACAGCGCATCCTTGGCAATGAGCCCCTGGGGCGCTTCCGGGGCGGCATACACACCCCTCTGGCGCCGTGTGGACAGCAGCGGGTAGTCGTCCGAGCACAGATTCTCCTCTTCGTAAAACTCCCCGTCGTTTATGCGTAGGTTGTGGTTGTATCCGGCAAATACGTCCGTCACCCGCCGCTGGGATGTCGGCGCCTGCACCGTCGGAAAAAATGGCATGGTCTCCCTCCTCTCAAAACAGCAGCGCCCGCGCCGCCGCGATGGGCATGTGCGTCCGGTTGTACCAATCGCCAAACAGTTTTACGGCGGCATTGTAGAGGGTGATAGACTGGTTATACTTTGCCGCCTCCCCGTTCTCCGCGTCGATCTGCGCCTGCAAAAAGTAGTTGTAAACGTCTTGGTCATAGGGTGCCGGCACCAGCAGTTCCTTCTCCCCGTCGGACTCCGTGTACTGCGTGAATGTCTCCGCCGGGCACCCCTCATGGGTCTTGAATATTTCCTCAAACAGCATCCCGTCCAGTTTGGACAGCCATTTGATTTTTACCGATTCATCAAACTGGTTTGGCCGCATGGCGTCCGCCAGCTCTACAGCTTCTCGTACTTTCACTGCGTATTCCTCCCTTTATAGCCAAAGGAGGGAGAAGTCTCCACCTCTCCCTCCTTCCGTGTTATTCTCTGCCGCTCAGTTCAGAGCGCCCCACATCTTTTCGGCCTCTGCGGCCCGACGCTCCTGCTCCTCCGTCTGCGCCGACTCGGCAGCAGCGGCCCGCTCTACCTCCTGTGCCACCTCTTCCGGCACCAGGACCTTTCTCCCCTTGGGGACCAGGTAGCTCTTGCCGTTGATTCCCACATAGAGGTTGGGGTCTCCGTCTCCCGGTCTCTTGGGGATAAACACTTCGCGCTTTTTCTTCTCAGCCATGTATAGCCGTCCTTTCCCTGTCCCGCCGGACGGGTCATCCCGCCCGGCGCAGGCAGTATTAGTAGTTGGATTCATCCACCGCGCTGTAGGCGCTCACGCTCATCACCCGCAGCAGGCGCTCGGGATAGAGGACAATGTGGCCCGTCTCGAACTTATAGCCCACTGTGCTAAACTGCTCCAGGGGGCCGCCGATCTCGCCGCGGTTTTTTACGATGATCTCCGCGTTGCCGCCGCCCGGCTCAATGGTGGCGTAGGCGTCCTTGCCAAAAAAGTAGCTGGCGTATGTCACGCCGCCCGCTTTGTTCTTATAGGAAGTCTCTCCCACCATAGAAAGCACCGCCGCGTCGGGATTCTCAATGAAGCGCACGCCGTGCAGCTCGCCGATCTCGCCGTTGAAGATCTCCGTGGTGGCCGCGTACTTGTGCACCTCCAGCCACGCCTCGTCCTGCCGCAGGTCAAAGGCCACAGAGGGGTGAATGATGCACACGTACTTGCCGTTGATGGGCTTCACCTTACTCTTCTTCAGGATGGTGGCCGCCTTGTTGATCATGGTGGGGGTCAGCTTGGACCAGCCGTTGGGGGTGGCAGATTCGCCCTGGCCTGTGGTGCCTCCCGCCGCCATAGTCGCACAGGATGTGGGTGTGGAGAGCACCTTGCCGGTCTCATCCACATTGTCGCAGTACAGCACATTGGTGCCGGTGAGCAGGGAGTTGCGCAGCAGGGTCTCCTGGGTCTCGCTCAGGGAGGCAGACATCTCCTCCGTTGCGCCCAGGATCACATCGTCAAAGGCCCGGGTCTCCAGCCGGTCCGAGATGGAGGCGTAGGTGCCGTACTGGGCGATGGCGCCGGTCTTCTTGGTCATGCCGAACTTCTGGCCCTCGGGGATCACGCCTTCAATGAGCTTGTCCGCCCGGGCGAAGGTGTTCCACTTTCGCCATTCGATGGTGCTGCCGTGGTTGGCGGGCAGGGGTCGTTTCTCGGCAAACTGGGTGTAGTACATCGTGGTCCGCGCGTTCTCCAGCAGCTCCTTGTCGTAGTAGGTCTTGATGGTGGGGTCCAGGGTGTTGGTGCCCGAGAACTCCGTCTTCTGGGTCTTGTCGTAGGCGTTCGCATAATTCACACTGGTGTTGACCAGCGTACCCGCATCCGCGAACAGCTGCAGGTCCATTTTGTAAAAATCAAACATTTTCTTCTCCTTTCCGGGAGAAGTCCGTCACACGGGATAGATCTTCTCCCCTCTGGCAGCGGCCTCCTTGATCTTCTGCCGCAAGGCCGCCCGCTGCTCTTTTGTCATATTGCCGTAGTCAAAGTGTGTGGTGGTCGGTGCCTGGGCGGATGTCCCGTTTTCCACAGGCCTCTGCCGCCCCGCCTGGATGGAGGCCGCCAGCTGCTCCGCCGTCTCCTTGGCGGCCCTCTTCTGCAGCATCTCCTGCATCTCCTTGCGGTGTACGGCGTAAAATGCGTCCATCACGCTCACGCCCACCCCCGGTGCCGTCAGGCGCACAAACGCGGGATTCTGGAGCTCCGCCTGCAGGTCAAAGCTGGGGATGTCCTTTTTCAGTTCCTCCGCCTGCTGCATGAGCCCGGCCATGTGCTCGCGCACCTGCCGCTCCTGCTCCGTCTCCCGGTCCCGTTCCGCCTGCATCTTTTCCAGGTACTCCATGCGGTCCAGCCGCCGGGCCAGTTCCGGCGAGATGCCCATCTCTGCCGCCTTGTCCTCATACAGACTGTCGTCGTGCATGATGGCGTCGGCCAGAGCCTTTCCGTCCAGCTCCTTCCCCGCCGCCAGGCCGTAGCGTCCCGCCAGCAGCTCCAGGGCCGGTGTCAGGGCTTTCATGGCCTCCTGCTGGGGCTTGAGGTTTTTCACCCGCTCCTGAATGAGCTTCTGTATCTCCCCGTTGTACTCGGGGTCTGCCATGATCTCCTTCCAGGTCATCCGGGATGCCTTTGTAGGCTCCTCCGTTTCGACAGCGGCGTCCTGTCCTGCGTCCTGCTGCGGTTCCTGGTCTCCCCGGGTGGGAACAGTCTCCCTCGCACTCCGCTGCGCCCGTTTTCTGATCTTGTCCTCCGGCACGCCCAGTGCCTTCAGCTGCTGCTCCTCGGCGTCAGGAGCCGTTACGCCCGATGCTTCCCCCTCGCCTTCCGCGAAGAGCTGAAGCCATAGAAAATCTTTCATAAATTTCCTTTCTGCCCGTCAGGTGGGCGCTCCCATGATAAGGTCCGCCGGACCTTCTGCTTTCACTTTACAACATCAGGGGCGCGCTTCGCTCCCCTGCACCTGCAAAAATTTTGGATAATTTTTTTCGAGCATCCGAAAGCCAATGCAAATAGCCTCCATCCGCCCCTCCAGCTCCCTTTCCGTCCCCGGCTTGGCCTTGGCCATCAGGTCCGCCTTGCCATCGTCCGTCCAAAACCGCACATCCTCTGCCAGACCTTCCTCTTCCGCCGCCCGGAGCATCTGCGCCGCCGTGTAAACAAGCGTGGTGGCCGCCGCACACACCAGGTCCTGCCCCTTAGGTGCAGCTCCTGCGTGGCCCGATACCGACAGCCGCAGCCGCCTGGCGTCATATTGGACCCGGATCATGCCCCGCCTCCCGGCTGGGATGCCTCCCGCGCCTGGCTCCGGGCCTTTTGCACCAGTCCGTGCTCCTGCATCTGGTCCGTATTAGGCTCCACTGTGGCCGCCGGAGCCTGTCCCGCCGGAGTGCCGCCCATCATAGCCTGCACCTGAGCCATGGCTGTGGCGTCCTGGTGCTTGGCCGCCAGTGCCGCCGCGTACTGGGTCAGCTGCATCATGCGGTCGTACATCGTGCCCATGGCCCGTATCTTTTGCAGCACGCCCTCCTTGCCCCGGAAGTCCATCATGTCCAGGCACATCAGCGTCTGGTCCGTCCGGGCCGGGTCGAAGAATCCCAGCTGGTAAAACTGCAGGGCCAGCTCGTTTTGCGCCATGGTGGTGTAGGTGGTCTGCTTCTGGGCCTGCACGGAGATGTCAAAGGCCGGCAGCCGGTACCCCAAGTCAATGCCAAAGTCGCTCATCTGCGCCTGGGGCTGCAGGCCGCTATTGCTGTAGGTCACGAACTCCTCCTGCCCGCTCTGTCCCACAATGCGGAATTTTCTCGGTGCGTCGTAAAACTGGCGGATCAGCTCAATGCACAGGGTGATGATCTCCCGGTAAGCTCTGTACCCGGCCCGGGTGCTGTCCCGGGAGCCCTTGCCGCTGGCCTCCTGCAGGGCCGCAATGGCGCTGGCCGCCGTCACCCCCGCCGAGGTGGAGCCGGTGGCCGTCTCGGTGTTGCCGCTGGTCTCCCGCAGCTCCTGCACCGTCTCCTGCAAAAATGCCAGGTAGTTGCCTTGCAGGGGGTTGTAGTCCAGGGGCCGCAGCGCGTCCTCGCCCAGGTTGCCGCTGGTGTGCACAAAGGGGAGCGTCCAGTCCGCAAACTCCTGCTCGTTGATGCCGCCGTCCGAGCGGATAAAGTACCGGGGTGTGGCTCCCGCCACGGCGTTTTTGGCCACAGCCGTGCGCAGCAGGTCGATCTCCTCCTGGGGCGACTTGCACAGGTCCACATAGCCGTACCCGCAAGGGCTCCCCTCCACGGGAAACAGCGGGTCCATCACGTAGGGATACAGGCCGTGTTCGTAGAGCCCCGTCTCCGCCATGGATGGCCCCGCCGGGACCTCCGTTTCCATCGGGCCCTCCGGTCCCTCCTGCACCATCCGCCGGACCGGGGCCTCCGTCTCGTTCTCCGTGGCGTAGAGCACCACGTCTCCCACGAATTTGCAGTAGTGCAGCACCCGTCCCACGTGGTAGTAGACCTCGATCACCGTGCACTTGCCATCGGTGGGCACCGTGTCGTCGTAGAGGAATTTCTGCGCCACAAAGGTCTCCGTCTTGATCTGCTCCGCCGCCTGGGGATAGGCCTGCTGTACCAGGTCCTTGTCCATCAGTTCCGTGTGGAACACATAGCGAGACCGCTGGATGTCCTCCACCCCCGGCTCCCAAAACAGATTCAGTAGATTCACCCGCTCCACGGCGATGTCACCCAGGCCATTCATCCGGCTCTGGTCCCACACCACCTTGTAGCACCCGGTGCCGCCCTTCAGCTTCTGCCACATGGCGTCCGACCAGGTGCGCTCAAAGCGATTTTGCTCCAGGATGGCCGGCAGGATGGCCGATAGCATCTTGGCCTCCGCCCGGTCGCCCTCCTCCCGAGGCAGCACCACCGGCTCCGGGTAGGCCTCCATGGCGTCCGCGTGCTTGTTGGTGATCACATTGTGGAGCCAGGCGCTCCGGCTTCGGAATCCCGCCCGCTGCACATCGGCCTCCCGGTCCTCCTCGGTGGTGTTACGCAGCTTCCACCAGCTCTCGGCGTTGATGATCCGGGTATCCACGCTGTGCTTGCCCTTTTTGTACTCCCGCAGCACCTGCATCCACTTCTGGATCTGCTGCTCTCCGATCTTCTTCCCCGGCAGTTCCGCCGGGACCATTTTCTCGTCCATATATCATCCTTTCCGCCGCAGCTGGTCCAGCGGGTCGCCCCAGCTGGGCTCTTTTTTCTTCTCCAATATCGGTTTTACCGGCCTCGACATGCAAAAATACCGCCACTCGTCCGCCACATGGTCCTCCAGGTCCGTATCCAGGTCCTCCGGCTTTGTCTCTGAGTACATCAGCAGCGGCACCGTGCGCATAAAAGCCTTGCAGGTGTCAAAGATATAGCAGCGTGGATAGCCCTCGCTGTCAAACTGCAGCCGATAGTGGCACTGCATCCACCCGGCTATACGCTCATTGTCGCCCTTGGTGAAGTAAATACCGTACCGGCTGGCCGTCTCCTGCACGCTCTCTCCCCGGCTCCCGTCCCAGATAGCCGGGTCGGCCACGCCGCCGTCTATCTTCCGGCCCGCCAGCAGCGGGTGCGTCCGCTCCAGCTCCCTTGCCATGCGAAACTGCTCGTCCGGCGTCCACCGCACGCCCTCGTTGGGCTCCTTGGTGCAGCCGTAAAGCTCCAAAATGCGGTAGATCACCCCGTCGTAGTCCACTGCCCACCACGCCATGCTGAAGGGCTTTTGGTATCCGAAGTCGTAGCTGCGATAGATCTTCCAGCCCAGGGGAATTTTGAACGGCTCGATTACATGGGTAAATCGTCTTTGGACCCTGGCCTCCTCCACGGTGATCCCCGCCTCCTCGCAGCGCATGGGGTCCGGGTCCAGTCGCAGCTCCTCAAAAAACTGCCCCGCGAATACATCCCAGCGCCCCTCCAGCCACATCTCCCGCAGGTGCCCCGGCAGGGATTCCAGCTGTTTGACGTACTCCGGCTGGGTGGCCATCAGGGCCTTGTTGTCCTTAACCAGCGCCTGGATAAAGGCGTATTCCGCCGGATCCTCACCCTCCTCAAATTTGCGGTCGATAAACAGCCGCTTGACGTAGGCGTGTCCCTGCCCGCCGGGGTTGCAGGTGAGGTACAGCCGCTTGGGATGCTTGTTCACGCCGCGGATGCAGGCCTTGATGACCTTCATTTGGTACTCCGATAAGTGCGTGGCCTCGTCGATAAAGATCACATCGTATTCCACGCCCTGGAGCCTATCCAGGTCCTTGTCCCGCTCGCAGTAGGCAAAGTTAATGGTGCTGCCGTTTAGAAATTTAAGCACCTTGTCCTTGTCGTTGTACTTGGCCACGCCCAGCAGCTCCCGCCGGAGGGTGTTGATGTGGTTGTTGATCAGCTCCGGGTAGCTCCGCCGCACGATCAGGATCCGGATGCCCGGGTAGTGCAGGGCCAGCAGCTTTGCCTTGGTCCGCACGGCCCAGCTCTTCCCGCCTCCTCGCGCGCCGCCGTAGGCTATGTACTTGTGCTCATCGTCCCGCAAAAACAGCTTTTGTTTCTCGTTGGGCGGCTCGATCTGCAGTCTCATTTTGCGTAGTCCTCCAGCTCCGGGGCCAGCTCCACCTGTACCGGGTCTTTGTCCCTGCCCATGGCGTCGATCATGGCCCACTTGTCAATGAGGATCCCCAGCATGGTGGCAATGTCCCGCAGCTTGGCCTCCTGCATCCGCTCCGGGTCGCTGAGTACGCCCAGTCCGTTGCCTATGATCTCGCACACCGTGTCCGCTTTGCCCTGCATGTAGCTCATTAAGTCCCGCGCGCGCGCGTTTTTCTGCGTGTCCGCCACCTTCACCATCTCCGGGTTCTCCCGCACGATCCGCCGGACCGTGTCCGGGCTCACGCCGTTTTTCCGTGCCGCCGCCCGGTAGCTGCCCTCCAGGGTATAGTCTGCCAGTATCTTCATGCGGCGCTCCTGTTCGATTCTCCTCTGCGCCATGCCGCCTCACCTCCTTGGGCTTATTGTACAGGCTCCGCCGGTCGCTTTTCTCCCCTGTACTTTACGATTTTTCCGGACGCCCCAAAGCCGCGCAGGAAACCCCACGCGGCTGTTATGTCTCTTTGCAGTTTTGCTCCAGTGCCTGGTATAGGGGGCACTGCTCGTATCGGTAGCTGCAGCAGTACCGCTCCACCCACGCGCCGTGCCTGGTCTTGCGCTTAAAGGTGATCTCCACCCGCTGGCCCGGCTCCAGTCCCTCGCAGCGGACAAATTGCTTCCCCGCCCACTGGAAAAACGGGCATTTCGCCCGGGCGCTGATGTTCTCATTCATCCCGGCGCCTCCTCTCGGTCGTTCGCGGTGCCTGGTAGCGTATGTAGTTCACACCCTTCAGCGCGTCCCATCGGTTTTCCACCACCACAGCGCCCGCCGGTGCCCGCAGGGGGCGTGCCGTCACGGCCACCGTCTCGGTCACGATGGGCTTCTTCAGATTCCGACTGGGGTTGTAGGCTTTTTTCCCGTCCCGGTCTGCCTGCCGCAGCAGATACAGGGCCAGGGGTGTGTAGTCCGCCTGGTTGCGCAGAGGCTCCGCCCATACGCTGCCCATGCCCCAGATCTCCTCCAGAGTCTTGTCTCCCAGCAGCCACCGGCTATTTTCAAACCGCACTCCCGCCAGGCGGATCACATAGTGCACGTGCAGGCGCTTTTCCGCACCGGTCTCTCCGTCCTTGTGACTCAGCACCTCGTAGTAGGCGATCTGCCCGCCCATCTTCTTCACGGCGCGCTGCAGCCGGGCCCGGAAGTTCTTCAGATGCTTTTCCGGCTCTTTCTCAAAGGCACCCAAGTGGGCATCGTCCAGCTTGCACACCACGTGCAGCCACTCTCGGCTGCAGTTGCAGTTCATACTGCGGGCCAGCACGCGCACGGCCTGCATAGCATTCCGATCCCGCTTGGCCGCAGAGGTGTTGCCCTGTACCCGGCCGGAGCGGGCCTTGGCCTGGGTGGGCACCCACACCTTGCTCTTTTCCACCATCCGTCCGGCCTTGTATGTCCGTATCACGTAATAACCCCCCATCTTTTCCATCCTTTCCCGACCGTGTGCGCAAAGTTAGCCTCTTAAGAGCCAACCAAAGAACGCGTGCGTGCGCGTATATAATATGTATATCTGTCCATCCATTCCTTTCGGGGCGGCGGCACGGCAAAACCGTGCCGCCGCCTGCTCTGCCGCCATCCCAGGCGGAGCCGCCTTGCACGCGGAGCTGCTCCTTATGAGCGCGGCGTTTCTTTCAGGAAGGAGGACACTATAGAGCCGCAGGGATATCTCCCCGCAGGTCCCTCAGGAGACCGCATACCCTGCGATCCCCTGAGCGACCGCCAGCCCCGCGGCTGGCAGAAGCTCGGTTTTATAGATTTGGTATTGTCCACAGGTCAATCTGCTTCTTGCCCGTGTACCGGGCCAGGGAAAGCTCAATGTTCGCGCCCGGGCTTCCCACCCAGTTCAGCAGCAGGCCGATGGCGTCGGCGCTGTCCAGCATAGCAAGGCATATACGCATATAGTCCGCCTTCTCCAGCCCCTCCGGCAGCACCGCCGGATTCAGTGGAATATGCCCCAGCGTCCGCAGCTTCTTCTCCGCCTCCGCAAACTCCGCCTTGTAATTTTCATTCCCGGTGATTTTCCCGGCTATGTATACCTTCATTTTCCCACCTTCTTGCTCACAAAAATTCCCTCCACGTTCTCATCCAGTTTCCACACCGGGCTTTCCGGCGCAGTAAGGGCCGTGAAGAGCCCGGGCAGGCCAGCGAGAATCTGCGGGCAGCATTTTTTTACCGCCGAACAATATTGGTTGATCATGATCCCGAATTCCGCCACAACATCCGCAGGTGTCCCGGTGATCTCGTATCGCTCGATCCCGTTTTTGCTAATACGTACATCAATCATCGGTAGTCCTCCTTACATATATTTCTACTTTCCACGCGAGCGTTCCCGGTCCCTCGATAAACAGGTTTTCGCCCATCATCGCATCCCGGACGGCCTCTCCGCCATTTCTCTGCGAGCCTTTCCCTCTCGATGTATTCAGCCATTTTCAGCCCTCCTATACACATAGCACCAGCTCTGGGGCGGGCGGCGAAGCGGCAAAGCCCCATTGTTGCAGATACCGTTGTTGTTGCTGTACATGGCGCAGGCCTCGCAGTATAGGTCATTAGGGCAAGACCTCCGGAACTCCGTCAACTTTTGTGGTTGGTCATAAATGCGCAGGTCGGAGATGTGCCAGCCGTAGCCCTGGCAATGTCCAAGATAGCCGTGCAACTCATCGTCTGTCATAGCCACACGCAGGCCACACTTTTCTTCGGCAGCTTGCTTGTAAACGGATAGTCCCCCAGCCTTA
>ERZ1034807.19-NODE-19-length-41403-cov-19.938764_pt1 | contig 41403 bp, 66 predicted proteins | sample MGYA00520648_ERZ1034807 | MGnify/ENA primary metagenome ERZ1034807 (study PRJEB33766, sample SAMN09781684) | gut metagenome | biome: gut microbiome | host: Homo sapiens | place: Madagascar | study: EMG produced TPA metagenomics assembly of the PRJNA485056 data set...
ATGCAGATTATAAATTCTATACAGAATCATTCGGCAATGTCGTGCCAGAAACCGATTTTCCACGACTGGCAGAAAGAGCCAGTGATTTTGTGGACACAATGACGTTTGACAGGTTGGTGGATGGACTGCCGGAAAATGAACGCTCTCAGAAGCGTATCAAAAAGGCGGTCTGTTCATTGGCTGAATTAATGTATCAGATTGAGCTTGCTGAAAAGAATGCAATCAATCAGGCTTCAATGAATCTTACCGACACAAATGTCGGGAACATCAAAGCCGGTGTAGTAACGTCTGTATCATCTGGCAGTGAATCCATTTCCTACGCCACACCTCAGCAGATCGGAGCAAGTGTAAAGGAATGGAGTGCGGTGTATGCCGCCGCCGGGGACGTACAGAAAACGAACGACTTACTTCTTAAGACAGCTTTACCGCTTCTGATGGGAGTAAGGACGGATGATGGAATACCGATATTGTATGCAGGAGTGTAAAAGAATATGAAGAATGACGATTTCTTAAAATTATGTAAAAAGATTGTAGTTGATTATTTCAACTCACATGCGGATAAAACCGACAAGAAACAGATTACAAAAGATGATGTTTTCATTGTCTGAAGTTGCAAGACCTTACAGAACAATAAAGCTCTTGCAAGTACAACCGTATCTGATGGAATGTATTATGAGATTACCCATAACGGAGATAAGCAGGAAACCTATGTAGACGCTTATAAGAAATGGGAGAATTTCGTAGTTAAGTAGGAGGTTTCGTATTATGGACATTTCAACATTAGGCTCATGTGTAGCAATCGTGATGATTTGCTACATCGTAGGAATGGGCTGTAAAGCGTCAAAAAGAATCTCTGATGAATGGATTCCAGTAATCATGGCGGTTATTGGTGGAATTCTCGGAGCAGTCGGAATGGGAATTATCCCGGATTTCCCGGCAACGGATTATATCACAGCAGTTGCGGTCGGTATGTTTAATGGACTGTCGGCCACTGGCGTGAATCAGGTTATTAAGCAGACAGTGCAGAAAGAATAATTAAGGAGAGGGTATCATGTATTCGTCTAAAATTACACTTTTCAACTATTACGAAAGTGCCACGACAGGAGATGCATACTGGTATCCTCATGTTTTATCCGGTGTCGACCTCGTTACCGATAAGGGGGCAATCCTTAAAAAGTACGGGCCAGACGCAACAGACAACGCACAGTTACACATCCGATATACCGTCCAGAACGGCGATATAACCATTGCTGACAGGAATGATAAGATTCTCCCATATGTACCGCCTAAAGAGTGGAAAAGGCAGATCAACAACGCTCTGGAAGACACTATCACATTCTCAGACGAATCGTTTTTCTGGGAGGGTGAGTGGACTGGCGGAACAGTCACTGAAAGTGATTACCGAAATGGATTCTATCAGTACATGAATGAGAATAAGGATAACGTGTTCAAGATTACCAGTGTAGGTGGCCCATATACACTGATTCCACATTTTGAGATTCTGGGTAAGTAATATGAGTAAGATTCATCATTTCAAAGGATTCTCCGTAGTTGATAGAGATATGAAGATTAAACTGAATATGGATAGATTCTCCAGACAGTATCAAGAAGCCCAGTATCTCCTTGATGGAATGGTCATGGATAGTATGGTACCGTTTATGCCGATGATTACAGGGGACTTTATCAATCGAACAAGAGTTGAGAGTACATCCTTGCAAGGAACTGGATTTGTGTGTGCTGCGGCGGCTCCTTATGGACGATTTCTCTACGAAAGTAAAGGAATGGTTGATGAAGCAACTGGAAGTCCCTACGCAAGACGTGGAGCAAAAAAAGTACTTGTTAGCCAGTATTCCGGTCAGACAAATGCAAAAGAGAACTTGGAATACACCAAACAAGCGCACCCACGGGCACAAGCCCATTGGTTTGATGCCGCTAAACGACAATACGGCAGCACATGGATTCGTAAAGTAAAAGCACAAGCAGGAGGTGGACGGCATGGCAGATAAGCCAATCGGTAAAGATGCAACTGGATATGAGATTCTGACAGATGCCATGAAAGCACTTCTGAACCAGTATCCGGGACTATACGAAAATGAAACAATCAAATTTGAAGAACTCGGCAAAGATTCCGGAATTGCTTTCTCGGCAGACAACGGAGCGCTGATCTATTCAGAAAAAGAAGATGTTTGTGGAACAATGCATCAGGTATGCCAGTATCCATTCTATGTGGTTTACCGCACGGCATCCGACAAAGAACGGCAGAAGTTATCTGTTCAGAAATTTCTGGACAATCTCGGTAAATGGATATGCCGGGAACCAGTTGTCATAAATGGCTCTGAGACACGCTTAAACACGTTTCCTGAGCTTTCACAGGGGCGAGTGATAAAACGTATCACTCGTGATAATTCCTATGGTTTAGAGCCACAGGAGAGTGGTGTGCAGGATTGGTTATTGCCATTATCGGTACGCTACGAAAACACTTATGAAGTAATATAACAAGCAACAACCGGCTATCAGTTGGAGATAGTCGCTAACCTACACAGCCTTTTAAAAGTTATAGGCAGAAAGGACATTTCTATGGCAGTTACAGGCAAGATTGACCGTAAATATATGGCTCATTACATTGACGCAGGTTCCCTCTGCGGAGGACTGACACCGAAATATGAGCGTCTTGGAAAAGATCTGGAAGAGTACAATGTCGAACTCAATCCAGACACTGAAACATCTAAGAACATTCTCGGAGAATCCACATTCAAACACAATGGCTATGAAGTTTCTTCTGATGCTGATCCGTTCTATGCAGACACTACTTCCGATCTGTTCACAGCATTACAGAAGATCGTAGATGGACGCCTCAAAGATGACAACCTTAAAACAAAAGCAGTTGAGGTTCATCTCTGGACAGAAGCCACGGCAGGCAAGTATGAAGCATATCAGCAGGACTGCTATGTTGTGCCGACCTCCTACGGCGGTGATACATCTGGTTATCAGATTCCATTTACCGTTAACTATACTGGCGAACGTGTAAAAGGAAAATTTGATATCAGTTCCGGTACATTCACAGCTGACAGTGAATAAGCACATACACAAGGAGGATATGCTAAATGGCAAAAGTAATTAATACCAAAATTGATGATGGAATTTTTACATTCACGTTTACCAACAACGAAGACGAAGTTTTTTCTTCTTTCAAGCTTAACCCGACTGATATCAATGTAGCAGCACGTGCGGAGGAACTGGGAGAGTACTTTGAACAGCTCAAAGATTCTATCCAGAAAGTCACTTCCGGCAAAGAAATGGCTGAACTCAATAAACAGATCGAGGACAAAATCAACTATCTGCTCGGATACGAAGCATCAAAAGACCTGTTTAAAGAGCCAATCACAGCAACCACTGTATTCGGCAATGGTCAGGTGTTCGCTTATATCGTTCTGGATAAGATCGCAGAAGCAATCGCACCGGAAATCGAAAAAAGAAAAAAGAAAATGCAGGCAGCAGTTAACAAGTATACGGAGAAGTATACAAAATGACCGCCTATGAGCTTCCCACCTCACTAAGCATCAGTGGGGTGGATTTTTCTATTAGAACAGATTTTCGTGCGATTATTGACATTCTCATTGCTATGAATGACCCGGAACTGGACGAGCAGGCAAAGGCGGTTGTTATGTTACAAATCCTGTTTGAGGACTGGCAGAGTATACCGGCTGAGCGTCTGGATGAAGCTTGTCAGAAAGCATCTGAATTCATTGATTGTGGGCAGTTAGACGATAATCCTAATCATCCAAAGCCCCGTTTAATGGACTGGGAGCAGGACGGAGACATGATCGTGCCGGCTGTAAACAAGGTTGCTGGTAAAGAAATCAGATCAGTACCTTATATGCACTGGTGGACGTTCTTCGGATACTTCATGGAATCTGGCGAATGTCTGTTCAACACAGTTGTTGGAATCCGGTCAAAAAAGGCAAAGGGCGAAAAGCTCGATAAATGGGAAAAGAAATTCTATCAGGAAAATAAGAACATTATTGATATAAAAACACGTCTCAGCGAAAAGGAGCAAGCGTACAAGGATGCGCTGAATGAGATGTTAAACCTCAAATAGTTAGGAGGTGAATGTATGGCTGCTGATGGCTCAGTCATTATTGATACCAGGATTGATACATCAAATATAAAAAGCGGTGTATATGATATAAAACAGTCATTTGGTGCACTGAGCGGAAAAGTAAAGCAAATTTCTAGCAATATTACATCTTTTTTTTCTAAATCATCTGTTGATACAGTAAAAGTTGTAAAAACTGAAAATGCAAAAATAAACGCAATATTAGAAGATACTTCAAAAAGTGCAAAACAAAAAGCTGCATTAATCGCTTCTATATATAGAAAAGAGGGATACTCTGCAAGTGAAGCTTTTGCTACTGCATGGAGCCATATTGAAAGAAGCAGTTCTGGTTCAACAGCAAGAGTAAAAAAACATATCCGTGGAATTGGAAATCAATCTAAGAAAACGTCCGATGATATGCAAAGAGAATTTTCAACTGGCTTTAGTAATGTAGCTAGCTCTGCTTCGTCTAAGTTGAAAAGGATAGCTTTACTAATTGGCTCGGCGTTTGCTGTTGGCAAGCTAATTCAGTTTGGTAAAGAGTCTATAGAACTTGGTTCCGACCTTGCAGAAGTGCAGAACGTGGTTGATGTTACATTTACCACCATGTCGGATAAGGTCAATGAATTCGCAAAAAATGCTATGACCTCTGCCGGACTATCAGAGACAATGGCAAAAAGGTATGTCGGTACGTTCGGAGCAATGTCTAAGTCGTTCGGATTCTCAGAAGCACAGGCTTATGATATGTCAACAGCTCTGACACAGCTAACTGGTGATGTAGCATCATTCTATAACATTAGTCAGGACTTGGCTTATATCAAGCTGAAATCAGTGTTTACGGGCGAAACGGAAACGCTCAAGGATCTTGGCGTGGTAATGACCCAGTCGGCACTAGACCAGTACGCACTGGCGAACGGTTATGGTAAAACCACATCCGCCATGACCGAGCAGGAGAAAGTAGCTCTGCGTCTGGCTTTTGTACAGAAACAATTATCGGCTGCATCTGGTGATTTCATCCGAACATCTGACTCATGGGCGAATCAGGTGCGAGTGATGCAGTTGCAGCTGCAATCTCTCAAGGCAACAGTCGGACAGGGATTGATTAATATTTTCACACCTGTTCTGAAAGTCATTAACATCTTACTAGGTAAACTGGCAACTCTGGCGAATGCCTTCAAGTCATTTACGGAGCTTATTACTGGCAGGAAATCATCAGGTCAGACAAGTGGAAGTGGAGCAGGACTTGCCGGAACGGATACAGTTGCAGACACGGCAGATCAGTATGGACAGGCAGCCGATAATGCAGAGAAAATGGCGGATGCCACGAACGACAATGCAAAAGCCACAAAAAAAGCGAATAAGGAAACAAAAAGCTATCTTTCATCGCTTGATGAAATTAAAAAAGCCACATCTACTGGCAGTAATTCATCTTCTACGCCATCTTCATCTAGCGGAAGCGGCGGAGCAGGTAACAGTGGTCTTCCGAGTTCAGTAGGAAATGTGGACTACGGCAATCTTGCAGAGGGTGAAACTGCACTTGACAAGATTAGTGATTCTGCAAAGAAACTTGCTGATCTGCTCAAGAAGCTCTGGAAGCCATTTCAGGACGCATGGAAAAAAGAGGGCAAGAACACCATTGATGCGGCAAACATTGCTTTGTCGGGAATTGCGAAGCTCGCTAAGAGTGTAGGCAAGAGTCTTGTAGAGGTCTGGACAAATGGCACAGGCACAACGATGCTTACGACCATGCTGAGGATTGCTCAGAATGTGCTTAAAACTATCGGAAATATCGCATCCGGGTTTGCCGATGCGTGGAATAAGAACAATGTCGGAACGCAGATCATACAGAACATTGCAGATGCTCTTGTAGTAGTTATGCAGTTTGTTGAGAAAATCGCAGAAGATACAGCGACGTGGGCGGCAAATTTGGACTTCTATCCATTGTTGGAATCTATCAGTAATCTGACCAGTACATTTGCGCCAATTCTGGAATCTATCGGAAATGTACTTGAATGGATCTATGACAATATTGTTCTTCCGATGCTGAAATGGGTCATTGAGGTAGGACTTCCGACAGTGGTTAATCTGGTATCGAGTTTGGTTGGATTCTTTGCAGACCATCAATCAATCATTGAAGCGTTCGGTGCGGCTCTGATCGGAGCGTTCGCGGCGGCGAAAATTGCAGGGCTAGCGTCAAAAATAGCAGGAAGTATAACGACAGTAGCGAGTTTTACAAAAGGTCTTATTGCACTTATGACTGGCTCTGGTGGCATTATGGGAGGAATTAAAGCTATTGCGACAGCTATCGGACCGGGTGGAATTTTTATATCAGCAGTAACGGCTTGCATTGCGATTGGTGTTTTGCTGTACAAAAATTGGGACAAAATAAAAGAAGTTGCAGGCAAAGTATGGGATTGGATTAAAAGTAAAACATTAACATTTGTCAGCACTATAAGCTCTGGCCTCAAGAATCTCGCGTCTAAAATTGTGACGATTTGGGATAACATCAAATCCAGCGCGTATCAGAAATGGACTGCAATTTGGTCGACAGTAGGAGGCCTTGTCGGAAAAATCAAAGATGGAATTGTAGAAAAATTTGTATCTGCCAAAGATAAAGTTATTGATACGTTCGAGGGTATTAAAAACAAAGTTAAAGAGATATTCAACAAAGTTATCGGTATCGTAAATGGTGCAATTGGTACGGTGAATGGTGCGATCAGCGGAATTGAATCCGCGTTTTCTTTTGGACCGTGGAAAGTACCTACACCGTTCGGTAAGAAAACAATCGGATTTAGTGCAACATTTCCGAGAGTTCCAACAGTACCTTATCTGGCAAAAGGCGCAGTTATTCCACCGAGGTCAGAGTTTTTGGCGGTTCTTGGTGATCAGAAGAACGGACGTAACCTTGAAGCACCAGAGGGAGTTATTAAGGATATCATTGATGATGCATTTGCAAGACATCAGCAGAATAGCACTGGAAATGTCAGATTTACCGCTCAAATCAATCGCAGGACGGTGTTTGATGAAATTATTGAAGAGGCAAAATTAAGACGCAGCACAAGCGGAAGAAATCCGTTTGAACTGGCATAGGAGGTGAGCGCATGGCGTCTATATTATTAAGTAAATCTATAACAGACAGATATAAAATAAACGGCAAACGCATGCCTCAGCCAGACAAGGATATGGCGTGTAATTTTGAAACAACTTACTCCGAAGGAAGCGATCGTACGCAATTTGGAAAAGCTATATTAGTTCCATTATTTACGGTTGTTCAGTACAGCTATGAGGCTAGCAATATACCAGTGAGTGAAGCAGAAGAACTTATAAACGCAATAATACATGGGAAACCTTTTAATTTGTATCACTACTCCATAAGGCACCATGATTGGCGTACAGAATCATTCTATGTTGGAAAGGGAACGTTTTCCATAGCTTGTGTAGCACCTGGTGAAGAATACTATTCCAAGATATCTTGTAACATGCAGGGGGTGGATCCGCTTGATTAATGTATCAGACGCATTTAAGCAAAAACTACAGAACGGAGAAAAAGTCTGGCAGGAAGTGGAAATCACTTTCCCTGACGGAACTGCAAAAACCGTAAAAGATGAAATTATGAGTGGTAACAACTCATTTTCTGATTGTGCAGAAAGCAGCAGCTTTCCAATCGGATGTGTAATCTGCAAATCCATGACGCTTGAGTTAGATAACACTTCTGATCAGTGGAAAGATTATTATTTCTATATGGCAAAAGTCCATGCGTATCTTAAAATGCAGATTGATGCCGATACTATTGAGACTATCGATAAAGGCGTATATACAGTTACAACGCCAGAACAGTACGGTGAAATCCTTAATCTTACCGCCTTGGATGATATGTACAAGACCAATGCCGTACACTCAACAAAGCTGGTTCTTCCACAGACGGTTGAGAGTCTGGTGAGGGATGCATGCAGTACTCTTGGTATCACAGCTGGTTTTTCGAAGATGGCGCATGGCAATCTGATTGTCAATGAACTCCCAAAAGATATGACATATCGTCAACTTTTCGGATGGGCTGCCATGCTTGATACCGCGAACGCACGTCTTGACAGCAACGGAAGCTTGCAGTTTGTCAGATGGAATCTGGATGCTGTTCCGAACATTGAACTCAAAGATTATATCAGTATGCCGACAGTATCAAGCGACGACATAGTGATAACTGGAATCAATATAATAAGCGGTGATAATTCTGAAACATATGGAACTTCCGGTTACATTTTGTCCATGGAGAACAATCTTGTGGGTGAATCCGATCTTGCAACAGTGGCAGCACAGATTGGTGATTCCATTATCGGTGCAAAATTCAGAAATCTCCAAGGAGATATGGCGTTCAATCCGCTGTTAGAATTTGGTGACGTGGCTTATACCTATGATCGTAATCTTAACCAATACGTTACTCCTCTAACAGATGTATCGTACACAATTAACGGGAAAACTACTCTAAAAACACAGGCTGACGATCCGATCAGAGGAATGAGTCTATACTATTCTGGAGTCACAAAAGCAATCGTTGCAGCACGTCGGCTTGTTGAGAAAGAAAAAAACGCCAGAGAGCTAGCAATCGAAAAGTTGCAGGAATCTCTTTCTGTCGGAAGTGGACTCTTTGCGACTTATGTTCAGCAAGAAGATGGAAGCACAATCTCATATTTTCACGACAAGGGCACTCTGGAAGAATCAAAAAATGTGATCAAAATCACATCTGAGGCAATCGGCGTATCAAATGATGGTGGTAAAACATATCCGTTTGGTTTCCAATTAACCGGAACCATGATAGCAAAATTGTTATACGCAGAGGGAATTAATGCGGACTTTATCAACGCCGGTGCGCTTACTATTAAGGACGGGCAAGGAAATATAATCTTTTCCGTCAACGTGGACACAAATTCTGTGTACATCAATCCAGAATATCTGATGATTGGAGATGTAAGCCTGTCTGACAAAATTAAAGAACTGGATGAAAATGTTGCCGCAGCTAAGAACATGACCATGACGCTCTCGAATGAATATCAGGCGATTTCTACTGATGAGAACGGAAATATCCCCGGAGAGTTTCCACAAGTGCAGACCACCGCACAGGTAATGTACGGAACGATGGACGTAACGGACGATTGCAGTTATACAATCACGGAATCTGAAAATGTGACCGGAATCTGGGATAAATCTACGCACACTTATACTGTTAGCGAAGTTACGGCAGATAATGTATGGGTTGATATCAAAGCAGTGTATCTGAATGCTCTCACCATAACCAAAAGATTCAGCGTATCTAAGCAGAAATCTGGTACTCCCGGAAGAACTTACGTGTTGGAATCATCTACTACAATTCTGAAGAAAGAAAGTGAAAACAGCATAACACCAAATGTTGTGATATTTAGCGCGTACTACCGTGATGGCAAGAACACAGGTAGAACAGATTATGCCGGAAGATTTGTTATTGAGGAAACGTCCGATGGAAAGACATGGGAGACTGTTTATACAAGCACAGTAGATGAGACCAGCGTTAACTACTATGCAGATTACGTTTTTGCGGATTCTGATGGAGTATTGGTTGCAGACAGCGACGGTTCACTGATTGGTGCCCGTTCAAAAGATATCGTAGGATTACGGTGTAGCTTGTACGCATCAGGTGGGACAATAAATCTGATTGACACAGTCAAACTTGATGTTATCACAGAAGTCACGGCTCTGACACAGGAAGATATTTTGAAGCTCCTGACCAATGATGGAGAATGGAAAGGCGTTTACAGGGGCGCGGATGGGGAACTGTACATTTCATTCAGTGCCGCAATGGGCGGTTTGTTGAAGCTGGGAGGAAAAAACAATGGAAATGGTGTTTTGCATATTTACGATACCTACGGCAGGGTCAAAGCAACATTAAATTACAATGGACTTGTTGTCTATGATACACCATTAAATCCTGACACTACAACATCACAAAAATACTCGGGACTTCTTTTTAATGGAGCATCAATCAAACCAGTAGATGGAACAACAAATTTAATTGATGACGACGAGATTATTGAAATTGATACCGACGGAATATTTTATGGTAGGTATGTAAGTGACGATGGCAGTCCTATCTTTGACGCAGAATTTAGTATCTTATATGCATATAAATTTGATTGCAATGATTTTTCTTGCAACGGTGGAAATGCAAAACTCGAAAGTGTTAAAACTGATTCTGCGGAAATCAAAGATGCAACGATTACAAATGCCGTAATCACTAATCTAAAAAATGTAGTAATTACAAATTCAAGACTTGAAGGAGATGTTATAGGAAGTATTTCAGGCACAGCATCTCTTAAAAGTTTGAAATTAACAAATCTCCAATCTGCCACAGATGGTGCAGCGTTAATTGTCAGTTCTTCGGGAATGGTATTTAAGCGATCATCCTCATCCAAACGTTACAAGGATATCGGTGGATCCATAATTCCATCCGAAATCGAAGAATGGTACAAAATAGAACCAGTCTGGGCGAAATACAAAGACGGTTATCTTGCGGAAGGCGACGAAAACGAGGGACGCTATATGCCTATGTTCATTGCGGAGGATGTAGAAGAACATTTTCCACAGGCAGCTACACATGTGAACAATCAGATAGAAGACTGGAACTATCGTATGATGATCCCGGCAATGTTTGCAATGATTAAACAGCAAAAATCCGAAATAGACAACCTAAAAGAGGATATTAAAGAGCTGAGAAAAATTATGAAAGAAATGAGAGGTGAATAATATGGCAGATGCATTAAATGTAAAGAAAATCGGCGCATTCGCAGACAACACGGCACCGGCAGATACAGATTGTTTCTTGACAGCTACGGGAGATGTGGCAAAGAAAACAACCGTTGCGCAGCTGATCACGTGGCTAAAGGAGAAACTGGGAATCAACAGCTTAAACACGAATCTCCTGAAGGTAAAAGAACTTGGGGTATCTGCTTCTGTGTCGGCGAATACGGATAAAAACATAGCGGTCAACTGGGAACTTCCGGCAGATGCTACCATGGTAGCGTATTTTATCGAAAAAGTGTCTGGAAGCGGAAATACAACTAACATAACGTATGTGAATTTTACTCTATCCAACAACATCAGGGTAAAAAGTACATCTGCACAAACAGTCACTATAACAGCTGCATGTTTGTATAAATGATTTACTTCGGTGCAACATTTCTTGTTTTGCAATTTGCTGAATTTTAGAAAGAGAGGACAAAAGAATGCTCAAAGAAAATATCGCAGTACTCAGAAAAATCCTGTATGCGGTTGAAACCGGTGGACAGGTATATGGAAAACAACGTTACAATGCGTTCATTGGTGCCGGTGCAAACACTCCAAATGAAAAAGCAATCACTATCGGAGCTGGTCAGTGGTATGCAGGCGAAGCCAAACGGCTCTTACAGAAAATACAGAGAGGAAATCCGGCACTATTCAAAAAAATGGACACTCAGGGGCTTGAATCCGACCTGTTGAAAAAGAACTGGTCTACCTATGCGATTTCCCCGTCATCCGCAAAAGCAAAATGTATCATTTCTATCATCAGTTCCAATCTCGGTATCAAGTGTCAGGATGAGCTGATGGAAGAACAGATCACCGAGTATTCTGAAAGTATCGCGAAGAAATACGGAACCATGCCGGACGATGCCATGATGGAATGCATCAACATTATTCATCAGGGCGGCGCATCTGCATTACAGAGGATACTGAGTAAGGCTAAAAAGCCTTATACTTCAGAAACCATCTATGCAGCATTATGCACAGACCCAGCAGACCCGAGATCGAATCAGGTTGGTGACTACACAACAAGACAGAAGAAGGTCATCGAGATGATTCGGGTATATGCAAAAAAGGAGGCAACGACAGTGGCAAAAACAAAATTACAAAAATTCACAGAACTCGGTGATTATTACGCAAACAATGGCAGCAATAAACCGTATCTGGAAAAACGGACAAACGCTTATCTTGATGATTTCCAGAAAAATGCCGGATATAACAATTACACCAAATTTGCCCGTGATGTAGATAATTGGGGACAGCCGGGATGTCAGGGGCAGCCATGGTGCGCGGAATACCAGTTCTGGAAGTTGGTAAAAGTTCTCGGAATCACTAAAGCATTAAAAATCATGGGCGGTGGATTCTACAATTGCCAGAGCATTACAAGACACGCTAAAGCCAATGGAACATGGCACAGCACACCAAAAGACGGAGCTTTGATTATTTTCCGCAATGGTTCACATGTTGGAAGCGTACGGAGTTTCGACTTCTCGAAGGTTCATACCAATGAAGGAAATACTTCTAGCGCAGCGGGCGTAGTAGCAAATGGTGGAGCTGTTCGCAATAAATCCTATGCTATCAGCGATCCGGCAATTGACGGTTATGTTTGGATTGACTGGGGAGAAGAGAAAACTGTCGTAGAAACATGGAAAGCAATAGGCACAGCCACATCAACAGTTGACGACCTGTACATCCGCGAGACACCAAACGGATATGTCCTCGGACAGATCAACAAGGGAAATCGCGTAGAAATTAACGGTGAGAAATCCGGTATGTGGACGAAAGTCAAAGTTGTTGGAATCGGCATTGGATGGGCGGCAACTAAGTATTTGCAAGTTGACGGAGCTGAAAACAAACCGACTACAATCACCAACAAGCAGAACAAGACGCAGCGTCTCTTTGTCGGAAAAGTATCTGCGGCATCTACGGTTGTACGCACGTGGGCCGGTGGCAACTATCCGTCTATTAAGAAATGGCCTAAGCTTGTGAGAGGCAACCTTGTTGACGTGATGAATTTCACTCAGAAAGCAACAAACGGTGTTTCATGGCACTATGTCCGCATTGCAGGCAAGTACTACGGATTTGTGGCTGCGAAAAATATCGAAAAAGTATAAAAATATCCCGGGGTTAATTCCCCGGGAACTTATTTTTTGGAATTGATGATATCTTCTATGCGCTGACGAACTGGCTCATTGACGTTATCATTAATCATTTTTTTTGAATTCTTGGGAAAATGTCTAGCTCAAAATTGATCTCATTACCTTTGCCGTAAGTGTTTTTAATATTTTTCGAGTAGACGACTTTTTCAACCAGATTCTTGAGCATTCTATTTCGTGATTCCGTGTCAAGGCTCCAATAGTTATTAAGTAATTCTTCGCAACGTGGAACAAAATCCGACTGTTGTGCCTTAATATTCTCATCGTGTTCGATTTCTTCTCTCAAGTTTGCAATAGTATCAGAACATGACTGGATAGATGCGGATATAGTTTTGGAGCGTTCAAGGAAGACTTCCGTGGTGTAGATGCCTTGTTCGAGCAGATCATATTGTTTTGCTTTTTGGGCATTTAAGCTTTCCAGCTCACTTTCTTTTTCGCGTATAAGATTTTGTTTGGATGTTATACCGGAATCAATAGTGTTAGACGGAACATTAATATCATTGTTTAACTTATATTTCTCCGCAATCTCCCTAATTCCATCAATCACAGCTTTTTCAACTAGAGATAATTTGCTGCTCACTGTAGAGCAAGACGTATATGGACACATGAGAGTATCTTCCTGCCCACGTTTTTGATAAGGGCGTCGGACCATAGCTCGCCCACATTTATTGCAATAGACAATTCCGGCAAGCGGATTGCGAACTGTGTTTTTTATGCTGATCGGACGATACGGATTCTTTTGACGTATCTCTTGCACAGAATTATACAGATCGTCTGATATAATAGCCGGATGTAATCCTTCGCAGATAAGGACATCCATGGACCGTGGACGTGTCTTGACCACTTGCCCGTTCTGTATAGTTTTTACAGTTTTTCTTCCGTTCCACCGTATTTTCCCGATGTATACCGGATTTGTCAGGATTCCCTGTATGCTGGCAGGAGTCCAGTCACCGCCTAGCGCAGATTCTATTCCCATGTCATTTAATTTACGTACAATCTTTGCAACTCCAATTTGTTCGCAGCCATCACCGGCATACCAGGTGTAGATCATTTTTACAACCTCGGCTTGAGCCGGAATAGGTCTGAGAGTATAACCTTTTTCTTTTTCAAGTTTTACTCTTTCGTATCCGTAAGGTGGCTTGTTACCACAGTATTTACCTTCTTTTACAGATGAGATTCTACCATTATTCAATCGACGCTTAATGGTCTTATACTCTCTACGACTCATAAAAAGTCCAAACTCAAAATACTCTTCGTCAAATTCATTGTTTGGATCGTATATTTTTGTAGGAGTGATAATCTTCGTGTCAGAGTACTGAAAAGCTCTGGATACAACACCTTGGTCGATAGTATCACCTCTGGCAAGTCGTTCAACTTCCACAACCAGAACTCCATCCCACATGCCGGATTCTACTTCGCGGAGGAGTTGCTGCATGACAGGACGGTCGGCGATAGTTTCTCCAGATACCACTTCGCGGTAAATTGCACCCACAATGTACTCTTTTTTCTTTGCGAGATCTAACAGGATCCGCTGATGTCTGGCGAGTGTTTCACCCTCTCCATGTGCTTCAGCTTCTCGATCGGCCCTGGATTTTCTTAAATAGATACATACTGATTCGTTCATTTTATCATTCTCCTTTTTTTACACTTGTACGGCAATCCCGGAGATGATATACTTAATGTGCAGGTAAGATTTTTCTCTGGAATTGTCTTATTTTTTTCAAAACCGGTTCCCGTTGGTAGCGAGAGCCGGTTCTTTTTTTTTTATAAAAGTTCTATTTTTTTCTGTTCAAATTCTTCTTGCGTAATAATGCCACTATCTAAAAGTTCTTTGTAATCTTTCAGAAGTTCAACAGATGTTTTCTGGTTCCGAACATTTTCAACGATGTCAGAACTTTGCGAAATGTTGAAACTTTTTAGCTGCATGTCTATATTCGAACTACAGTAAAACCCAATAGTATTTACCTGATTTGTTTCAACATTCCGCATTTTCATAGAGGCATAAGAATCTACTTCTATGTTATCACTCGTCGTGGTGGCGGTTCCGGTAGTGATAGAATTGTTCTTTCCTTTGGTTTTCTTTCCAGTTCCAACCGCCGCTCCGACTATAGTTCCAACTCCCGGAGCAATAGCAGTTCCAATAACAGCTCCTGCCAGATGCCCTCTTCGTTTCGTTTTTTCTTTGCTTTTCCCTTTAGTATGGGATGTCGTTGTTGTCTTTTCCACTGTTCTGTATTCTGGTCCGTTCCACTCATAATCCATGAGTGTATATTTTTCAGGCATATCTGCAATTGTGACATATCCGTCCTTCCATTGCCTTAACAGAAATGGTGTTTTGTGTGATGGCAGATCAAACGATTCTTTCCCGGAGATAACGCGTAATTTTAAAACACGAACAGGTTTTTCAATTGGCGTAAGTTCTTCTGGACCATCTTGTGATGCATGTCCTCCTGCTTTAGAAGCAATAAGGCCAATTATTCCAAAAACAACAGCCAACACTGCGATACCGAAAATTTCTATAATTACCGCAAATATAATGTTGTCGGAACTGTATTTTCCTATTATAGCAGGAGATGATGCAGTAAACAGAGTCCACAATATCATCAATGTATTTCTTACTTTCTTCATTTTCTTTCCCTCCTTGTGATATATAACTGATATTAGCACAGTTTATAATGTTTTAGAATATTTTTGGAAAAATTTTTGTTTCGAAATTTGTCAGATTTATTTAAAATGGCATAAAAATGTGCTATTATATACATTATGTAAAGTTGTTTTCTATCTAAAAAAAGAGGAGATATTTTGAAATTAGCCAAAAAAGTTATAATTCTTGTCGGAATAATATTAATAATCAGTTACATAGTTCACGTTCCGAGCCGGGCACGCAACCACTCATGCAAGAGTTTTACGGTCAGCCTTGTTCGGCAATCCAGTAGACATTCTACAGTAAGAAGGAGTGTTCCTAACCAGATACAGCTTATTTTTGTGTCAATATGCCGCATAATTCCGCGTAAAGCGCATTTTATATTCGGTAGTGCGAATATTTTCTTTGCAATTACGCACATTCCGGTGTATCACTGGCAGTTAGCGAGGAGGAATTTATCTGCCGATGCCACTTTATCGTACCAAAGATAATGTAATGTAAAAGAGAGCAAATGTTTTTGTGCGGTAGGAGGTATAATATGGATTACAAGAAAGAAATTATTGAAATTATAGAGAAAATGGAAAACATAAGGTTTTTGGCAATGATTTATAGTTTTGCACATACTCTTTTTGAGAAAGAAAAGAAGCAGGGAAATTAATCCCTGCTTTTTCTATTTGGTAAATCTTTCAATGAACTTCCAGAATAATTCTTTATCTTCTGCTGATAATTGATAATATTTCATAATAGCTTCTCTGGCCTTAATATCATCTGTTGCTATGTTAGCACATACAGAAGAAAAATCTTTATCTGCCTTAAGCTCTTTGGGCAGTTCTCCTTTACGAATCCAATTTTCGTTAATCTCAAATGCGCGACAAATATCTTTTATAACACTGTCACTAGGATTAGCATTGTTATCATTCAAAAGTTTCCATACATATTGTGGAGTTTTGGCGATTGCCTTTCCTATTTCCGTTTGGGATTTTTGACTTTCTAACAATACTTCTCGGATTCTAGCAAGAATATCTGTCATTTCCTCACCTCCTAATATGATAGTACACCTATAAGTAAAAAAAGTCAATAATAATTTAAACTGAGTTCAAAAACATGCTTGACAATTAAACTGAGTTGTAGTAAGATTAAACCAAGTTAAAACAAGGAGGTGAAAAAATTGAAAAAAGTAGACTGGTCGATAGTAGCAATCGTACTCAGCATACTTTCCATTTTAATAAATCTTTGTTTTAGTGGACGAGATTTATTAAGAAATTTACGTTGGATATTATCTTGTCTAGGTTGGTAAGTATTGAAACAATGACAGATATTACAGAAATAATTGTTGCGACATTAGCTTTCTTCTTAGCTTTAATCGAATCAGCAACAGCAGAATCAGCTATTTGCTTTGCACTGTTAGCAATATCTTTTAATGTTTCGTATTTTTCCTCATCTGCCATCTGTTTATATACGCTATACGGCAATGGCGGATTGGTTGCCATCATTGGCATTTTAAAATCCATTTTTATCACCTCCCGTCTACTGGGAGTATATCACAAGAAAGGAGTGAGTGCATGACTACATTAGAAAGAACTGATATTGAAGATGGAAAACGTATTGTTGATATCTTTACAACTTTATCAGAAGAAAACAAGAATATGGCAATCGTTTATCTTTCCGCATTGAGAGATAAGGAGATTGCGGATTCTTATAAGGCACAGAAAGAAAGTTCATAAGTTTCTTGAGCCAAGATTACTGGAATAGAAAGGAGCAAATTTTATGAGTAAAAAGAAGAAAAAGGAAAAGGCTTCTAAGATGGTGCGAACATCAAAGAAACCTATTTCCTTAACATGTTTGATTAATAAGAAACCTATTTGTCAGATGGATATTTTTCGTTGAATGCTTCTAATGCGGATTCATAAGCATTTAAGTATTCTTCGAAATAATCGACGGTTACATGAGTTTTGCCAGCATCAACTTGAGATTGACGTTTTAAATGGCAAACATCAGTGCAAACTGCAATGGCTAAATCATGTGCGCGTTTTTCATTATCAGTCATTATTACACCTCCTTTCCAAAGGAGAGTATAACACGAAAATTTGACAGATGAAACAATAAAAGAAACGGTCAGAAATGGCCGTCCACCGGAACCGCCCCACCGGTGCTGACGAGGCAGGGCAGATGGAGGTGAAGAAAATATGAAACGCCATCCGATTATGGAATATGTGATTCCAGCAATTGTAGCAAGTGTGGCAACAGTTTTAATCCGTTTAGTGCTAGGGTGGTAAGAATCGAGGAGGTGAAAACAAATGTTCCACAGAACACCGTCAAAATATGACAACATGACAAAATGGGAAATTCTGGATTCCATAAACAGTGACCCTCATTATTCACATGGGAAAATGGCTAGGCAAGCACACAGAGCGTTGCGAAAGTATGGTGACGGATTACCAATCATTTACAGATATCCGAATTTCCCCTATTTGTTATCTGCATTTGCTGGAGGATTCTCAGCTGTGACCGTATTCATTTTGTTTTTGTCAATGTAAACATTGATTACCTGTCCAGATTTGTACAGTGCAAATAAGCTGATTACGATGGCAACAATGGACAAGACAACAGGGATATACCACCGTCTGCGGTCTCTTACATAAGAATCATAAAAAGCTTTTCCGGCTGACTGAATACAGACAATGGTTGGTGTGATTCTTGAATCGGTATCTTCTTTACTGTATTTAATGAATCCGCGTTTCCCAAGATATTCTATTTCTCCTTTTTCTGAATTGGAAAAATCAGACAACGGTATATCAGTTTTATAAAGACGTTTTAACAATTTGATTTGTGAACCAGAAATTTCCATAACATCTCTCCTTTCATAGGAGAGTATAACACGAAATTCAAAAGACGAAACAAAGAAACTGTGCATTCACAGTAATTAAGGAGGATAAAGAAAATGAAGAAATTTGAATTAACATCAGAAACCAAAATTAACATTTTCGGAAAGAAACTTTTCCGAATCAAAGCACTCATTTAATTTGGGAATGTAGAAGCCGGAGAAACTGGCGGATGGGTAGAAAAAGAAGGAAATGTAAACCAGTCCGGCAATGCAGAGGTCTACGGCAATGCAAGGGTCTCCGGCAATGCAGATTACACTACCATTCATGGCTTTGGTACTCATTTCCGTACAACTACATTCTTCCGCTGCAAGGACAAACAGATCGGAGTTTCCTGCGGCTGCTTCTTCGGAACAATTCCAGAGTTCCGCGAACAGGTGAAAAATACCAGGAAGGGAAAAATTGCAGAAGAATATTTAATGATTGCAGACCTGATGGAAAAACATTTTGCAGAAGAGGCAAAATAGCAAAATATTCATATTCTATCGTAGAAGGGAGCTGATCTTATGGCAGTAATTAAAACAATAAAAAAGGGATCTGGTGTAATCAGAATACATGATGATTACTGCAAAGATAACACACCGGAAGACAATCAGAGGATTGTAGATGAGTGTTCAAGAATCATCTTGAACTACTATCGAAGAAAAGAAACAAATTTGACATGAGCGCCCCGGAGGGAGTCAGCACCTCCACTCCGGAGCCGTAAACCACTAAACAGGACTTAGCGGATTACAGGACAATCATAGCATTTCTTCCTGTATTTCGCAAGAGAACAGGAGGATTTTTTATGAAGAAAACCGAGGGTAAAAGCACAATGGACAGTGCAAAGATAACAAGCTTTGAAGATTTTGAAAACTTCTACGCAGTAGAAGTCGTAAGAGAAGCCAAGAAACAGACACAGAAATGGTTCTGTGCATGGGGAATTACCATGGCAGCATTGATTCTTTCAAATGCAGCGTGGGTATTTCTTAGATAAAAGGAGGCATAAATGAAGAAATATCGTAAACGAGAAGTTCTGATGTCAATAGTAATCGGGATCCTTTCAACATTTCTTCCAGTATGGGAGTGGACAAATGGGCTTGATCAGATTCTGACAGCGACAGTCATCAGCCTGATTCTGATAGGGAATCTATGAAAGGAGAAAAAATGAACGGGAAGAAAATTAAAGAATTATTTGAATTGTGCTTGAGAGTTTCAAATGAAACAGCGGCACATGTGAATTTTGACTATTCAGCGGATGGTGACATGTCTGTAGTCTACATTTATATTTTTAATAATTCTAGGGAAATCATAAAACATTTTACGTTATGTCAGTTTTACAACTTTGAATCTGAAGCTCAGGATTATGAAGATGCAAAGAAATGTCTTCTGGAACTGCTTATCAATGGGAGGTGTCCGTTAAATGAATCTTGAGGAATTAAGGCTTCTCCCAAAATGGAATATGGTTCTTGCGGTAAATATCTTGCTGGAGGAACTGAACAAGCGAAATGCACCTATTGTCGATTGGGAAAATCCGGACATGTTTATCGACCATCTTGAATATCACGCTGCCGATTCTATCCAGAACGGTAAGACGATTCCGGGCATGGGAGATAAGTCAGACGTGATCTATTGTTTTTTTAAGCAGTTAAAGGAGCCTGTCTATGAACGAAAGGATACAAGAAGTCTTGAGACTGATTGATATACAGCTTGCCACAGTCCCAGATAATCCAATAGAGGAACAGTATAAGGCGAGGGCACTAGCAAGCTATGTACAGGCTTTGAATGGGCTTTTAACGGCTCAGAAAGCATATAAGGAGGAAAGCAATGAGTAATTTTGAAATCCGTATTCCGGCGAGAAAGAAACAGCCTGCAACTGATAAGGATAACCCGGTTGTGAAAGTTTCGCCGGACGCATACAACGCGCTGGTTGAAATCTACAATGAATCGACCTTATCAATGAAAGATATCGCAAGTTTGCTGATCGTTGAGGGCAGTAAGCATGTAGTTTATGACAAGGAGGAATGACAATGGCAACACCAGTATTGATTATTGGAAAATCTGGTTCTGGCAAGAGTACCAGTCTTAGAAACTGCCAGAATGAACACTGGAATCTTATTAGAGTATTGAATAAACCGCTTCCGTTTAAGGGAAAGATTGACGGATGGTTTACAGATGATTACCAGCAGGTAATGAAGTGCTTGATCGCATCAAAAGCAGATTCCATTGTAATTGATGATGCCGGATATCTTATCACAAATCATTTCATGAAAGGACACGCTTCTGCTGGAAAAGGTAATGCAGTGTTTGCTCTGTATAATGACATTGGCGACTATTTCTGGCAGTTAATCCAGTTCATTGTCACAAAAGTACCGCAGAACAAAATTGTGTACCTTATGATGCACGAAGAAAAGGATGATTCCGGAGAGGTAAAGCCTAAGACCATTGGAAAGCTTCTGGACGAAAAAGTTTGCATCGAGGGCATGTTTACTATCGTTCTTAGATGTATCGAAGAGAGTGGAAAACATTTATTTGTCACTCAGTCCAGTCAAGGAGCGGTAAGCAAGTCCCCGATCGGGATGTTTGACACGTTGACTATTGATAATGACCTTGCAGAAGTAGACAAGGTTATCAGAGATTATTATGAATTAGGAAAAGGAGAGAATAAAGATGAATAAACCAACAGCGTATGATACAACTCAGGCAGCAGGAGAGTTTGAGCCTATTAAACTTGGCGGACACAAGATGGTAATTAAGCAGGTGTCCGAACGTCAGTCTCAGGGTGGACTTAATATGATCGTTATTCTGTTTGACTTTGCCGAAGGTGATGAACAAGCTGGGTATTTTATGAAGCAGTTTGAGAATGATATCCGACCAGATAAGAAGTATCCGAATGCCGGTACTAACTATATGGTCATTGACGAGAGCGTAGAGTATGGCGTCCGTAACCTTAAAACATTTATCACATGCGTAGAAAAGTCAAATCCGGGATTTGCTGTTAAGTGGGGTGATAACTTCGGGCAGCAGTTCAAAGGCAAGTTGATCGGCGGTATCTTCCGACTGGAGAGAGACTGGTACGACAATAAAGAGGTAAAACGTCACAAGTTAGCATGGTTCCGCAGTATTGAAGGAATTAAGGATGCAGATATCCCAGAAGAGCGTACCACAAAAGCCTATGACGATCATCTAAAAGAAGAAGCTATCATGGGAACTAATCCGGCAGGTACGGACTTTATGAGCATTCCAGATGGAATTGACGAAGAACTTCCGTTTAATTAAAAGGATGTGTTTTAATGGTTATACAAGTGGACACAAGGGAACATAAATCAGAATGGGAACGGATTCAGAGTCAGTTTGATAGCCTTGGAGTGCAGTATTTTCGCTCTAAATTGTATTGTGGAGATTATCAGTCATTAGATAATGCAAAACTCTGTATTGATCGTAAAAAGGATTTACAAGAGCTTTGTGGAAATGTCTGCCAGCAGCATGAAAGATTCAAAGCAGAGCTTATCAGAGCGCGTGAAGCAGGTATTCAGTTGATTATCCTATGTGAACATGGACCAGATATTAAGTCCGTTGGTGATGTGTATTTTTGGGAGAACCCAAGAAAACACAAGGTTATCTGGAAGACGGTAAACGGTAAGAAAGTAAAGACTGTAATTTCTGATAAGGCTGTTGATGGCTGCCAGTTATATAAATCTCTCTGCACAATCAGAGATAGATACGGAGTTCGATTTGAATTCTGTACGAAAGAAGAGACCGGACGGAGAATCGTGGAGTTGCTGACATGACGAAAGAAGAAATTAAGCAGCAGAACAGCATGAGAGACGTTCTGAGCAGATATGGCATGGTTCCAAACAGAGCCGGATTTATACAGTGCCCCTTTCATAGCGGTGACCGTACCGCATCTATGAAAATCTACAAAGACAACTATTATTGTTTCGGTTGTGGTGCGACTGGTGACATATTTACATTCGTTCAGAACATGGATAATTGCGATTTTAAGACAGCTTTTACCATACTTGGGGGAACTTACCAGAAACCAGATTTCTCTTCCAGAATGGCAATATATCACCATCAAAAGCAGATGGAAATGAGACAAAAGGAAGAGCAAAAGAAAAATGTCGAACTGCAAGAATGCTTGTCTGATATAAATTTCTACCGAGCTATCCTTGACAGGGTGAAGCCATTATCTGACGGATGGTGTGAAGCATGGAATAAGCTGCAGCTCACGCTATATCACCATGAATTTATAACAGGACTGGAAGAAGGTGATTAAAAGTGGAAATGATAAACAAGCTCACGAAGGACTCTATTCTGGATGAAGAAGTGTTTGACGAGATATTCAGTCAGGAAGATGAGATATATAAAGCACGTCTTACGCTGACTCTTCTGGACAGAGCCAAGGAGCTTGGAGTTAAGAAGAAATTTGAAGATTTGCTGAAAGCCTACACTAAGGTGCAGAAGCAGATGATTGAGAAAGAAAAAAGCAATAGGACGGTGTCTATGCTGGATCAGTGGACGAACTTCTCTGATTGTGAATACGACAGAATGAGGTGTCTTAACTGGATGGCGGACGATGATGGAATCAGAATTTCAAACACAAATCCGGGATCGCCGGACATTATAGCCTGTTATCACCCTATACTTCCAATCGAACGAATGAAGAATCTGGAGACCGGAGAAGAACAGATAAAGCTAATCTATAAGAGAAATAATAAATGGTCCGAGGTTATTGTACCGAAAACCATGGTTGCATCATCTACTAAAATCGTTGGCTTGTCTGCACTTGGAATTTCAGTAACATCCGAGAATGCGAAATATCTCGTCCGGTATCTGTCAGACGTTGAGAACGCAAATGACGATTACATTAATATTCAGTATTCCTCCAGCAAAATCGGATGGATCAGGGATTTTTTTCTTCCCTATGACAAGGATATTGTATTCGATGGAGATATGAGGTTCCGACAGCTGTATGAAAGTATCAGTGTAGGTGGTAGCAGAACAGAATGGTATGAGCACGTGAAGAAAGTTCGTGCTACTGGAAGAATAGAGCCAAAAATCATGTTGGCTGCAAGCTTCGCCAGTATTCTGATCAAACTGGTCGGTGCACTTCCGTTCTTTGTAGACCTCTGGGGAGAAACTGAGGGTGGCAAGACTGTGACGCTTATGTTAGGGGCTTCCGTTTGGGCGAATCCAGGCGAATCACGGTACATAGGCGATTTTAAAACTACAGATGTGGCTCTGGAAGCAAAATCCGATATGCTCAATAACTTACCACTGATTCTGGATGATACTTCCAAGGTATCCGCTAAGATCAGGGACAACTTCGAGGGCATTGTGTATGACTTGTGTTCCGGCAAAGGAAAAAGCCGTTCAAACAAAGAACTGGGTGTCAACCGGGAGAACCGCTGGCAGAACTGCATTCTGACCAATGGCGAACGTCCGCTTGCCGGATATGTCAGCCAGGGCGGAGCTATCAACAGAATTATAGAAGTCGAGTGTTCCGAGAAGATATTTGACGATCCGCAGCTTACCGCAGATACCCTCAAAAAGAACTACGGATATGCAGGAATCGACTTTGTGAACGCAGTCAAGGAAATGTCCATTGATGATATAAAAGCCCTGCAAAAGCACTATCAGGGGCTTATACAGGACGATGACAAAATGCAGAAACAGAGCATTTCAATGAGCATCATTCTGGCAGCAGATAAGATCGCAACAGATTGGCTATTCCATGATGGTCAGTACATTGACATTGAAACAGCAAAGAATCTTCTGACAGAGAAAGAAATGGTGTCCGAAAACGAGCGTGTTTATTGGTTCTTGCTTGATAAGATTGCCATGAACGGAATTAAATTCGATGATAACCCAGACATAAAGACAGAAAGATGGGGGGTTATTGACAATGATCCGGTAGAGAAAACGTCAACCGCAATAATTTACAGTGCAGCATTTGATGATCTGTGCAAAATTGGAAAATTTTCCAGAAAGGCTTTCCTATCATGGGCTGTTAAGAAGGGGCTTGTAGAAACCGACAGCAGAGGTTATCCGACAAAAGCGAAGAAGTTGGACGGAATTGTTACCAAATGTGTGTTCTTGAAAATTGTAGATGAAATTCCAAAAGGATTCGTGAATTGCAATAATGATTTTGAGATTAAGGACGATATTGTGTTTGATTGATAAACAATTCGTTCAAAAGGTAACCGGGTAACCTAGGTAACCTTTGATTCTGCATATATATATTTGAGTATTTATATACACATATTGAGTATAAAAGTTTCCCTATATGAGAAAGTCAGGGTTACTCGGTTACTCGGTTACCATGCAGTAAAATCAATGGTTTGCGGATTTTTGAACGGTTACGTTTCGGTTACTATCGGTTACTCATAAAGAAGGTGAATAATGAAAGTAGAAGCTAAAGATATTCCGATCATGCACAAGTTCATGCCGGAGTTTTGGAAGACAATAAAAGAATTTTACAATGTGAAAAATGATGATGAATATTTTGATGCATTGCATAAAAAAATCGAGGATTTATATGAAATCTATCCAGACAGTTTAGCAAGGTATCTGTCTTTAGCCTTTTACAAATGGGCTGCGGATGTGTCAAATGGAAAATGTAAAATATAAGAAGCACGGAAAAGAATGTCGTATAAACACAGCAATGGCGAGGCAAGGAGCAGAATAGCGTTGAATATGCTATGGAGAGGCATGTCAATGAATTGAACTGAAATGCAATGGCATGGCTTGGCGAGGAAGTGCGAAGGAATTGCTACGAAAGGTTCTGAAATGATGTGCATGGCTGTGGCATAGCCATGAAGCGAGGAGCGATGCAGAGGCATGGAGGCGAATAGCTATGCGGAGAAAGGTGAAGATGCGCGATGGAAGTGAATAGCATAGGTCGGCTAGGGAGAAGAATAGTATGGCAATGTAAGAAAACTATAAAAATTACAAGGAGAATAGCAGAATGAAAGAATTAAAAGCAAGATTGACATTTTTGGAAGAAATTTTAGGAACAGCAAGTGCAGACCCGGAGATTCACGAAACGTTTATTGCTTCGAATGCACCAGATGCACCAACAAGAAAAGAAGAGATTGAAGCAATCGGAATTGAAGAAGTGGTTGAGAAATCCATGACCGTATTCCCGAGAGATAATGGCGTACCGATTTACTGGGATTACCAGATTAAGGGCTTTTTCAAAGATGCTTGTGGAATGCTGAGAAAGGTAACTGGTTCAAAATCTTCAAAAATAAAGGCTTACAAAAAAGAAATTGACGGTCTAATTTTCATTGAAGAACGCAAAATTCCAATTCATTTTGAAGGCGAAATAGGAACCTGCCAGAGGCCGCTGAGAGGGCAAACACCGCAGGGTGAAAGAATTGCACTGGCAAATAGTGAGACAATACCTGCCGGAAGTTGGATTGAGTTCACAATCAAGTGCTTATGCGATAGCCATGAAGCAGCAGTCAGAGAATGGCTTGACTATGGAGAGCTGAGAGGTATCGGACAGTGGCGTAATTCAGGTAAGGGCCGTTTTAAATGGAAAGAGATATAAATACAGGAGTGATGAAAATGCCATATAACACAGCAAGAAAGTACTATGAGGGAATTCAGACAAGGAAAGACGTATATCTGTACATCATAAGATACTTGAAAGAACATGATTATCCGCCAAGCATTCCGGAAATTGCAGCAGGGCTGAGCATATCTAGCCATACCGTACAGAATCATTTCGGCGAACTACTGGAAAATGGCTTGCTTGAGACGGACAACCCCGGAACGCCACGAGCGTACCGAGTGACAGGATATAAGTTCAGAAAGGTAAAAGGAAAAGAATGAGTAGCAAGTTAAAAGTCAAGAAGAAGACCAGATTTCCTGTTCAGACTCCTAATCAGGCGGCTCAGGCGTTCGGGCGGGCTATGCAGAACTGTCAGAGCCAAATTAAAGACATGGAACAGAAAGCCTATGAAGATGGCTTTGCTGTTGGTGAAGATTGGAGCAATACGATCAACACTGTTACAACAATGATGGCTCTGAGGCGTTTATATGGCTTTTCTACGAAACGATTGCTGGATGTGGTAAGAACTGCCAATGAGTACGTTGAAATGGCAAATGAGGGCAAAATGAGCGTTCTGAGCATGATGCAGGACATTGAAAAGAACACAGATGTAAGATTTGACGAGATGAATAAGAATCTGGTTAAGAAGATGGGAGTATAAATGAGAGATTTAATCATAGATTGCTTTGCCGGCGGTGGTGGGGCGTCTGTAGGAATCGAAATGGCGCTCGGAAGGCCAGTAGACATAGCAATTAATCACGACCCCGACGCTATCCTGATGCACAAGACAAATCATCCGGGAACGTTACATCTGACGGAAGATATCTTCAAAGTAGACTTGCAGAAATACGTAAAGAATCAGCATGTAGCGTTGATGTGGGCTTCCCCGGATTGCACGAGCCATTCAAAAGCAAAAGGCGGTCAGCCGAGAAAACATGGGCTTCGCATTCTTCCGTGGGCTGTATATAAGCACGCGAAATCAATTCTTCCGGATGTAATCATTATGGAGAATGTAGAAGAAATCCAACAATGGGGACCATTGGACGAGAAAGGACATCCGATCAAGGAAAGAGCCGGTGAAGATTATCGAAAATTTATTTCAGCAATGGTAAATATTGGATATGAATTTGATAGCCGTGAACTCGTAGCTGCGGATTATGGAGCACCGACTACAAGAAAACGTTGGTATGCAGTGTTCCGTAGGGATGGAAAGCAGATAGTATGGCCAAAGCCTACGCATAATCGATTTGGAACAGAAGGTATGAAGTCATATGAACAATGCGGAGATTACATTGATTGGTCAGACTTAGGTAAAAGTATATTTGACCGTCCGAAAGCATTGGCAGAAGCAACACAGAAGCGCATTGCAAATGGAATCAAAAAATATATCGTTGATAATCCAGATCCTTACATTGTGAAAAATAAAGATGCATTAGCATTCATAATTCAATATCACGGAGAAACCAGGCAGGGCGATTCCAGAGGGCAATTGCTGACTGAGCCAATTAAGACTATTGATACATCAAACAGATATGGTCTCGTGACAGCTTTTATCACGAAATATTGGAATCATAGTCGGAGTGGTTGGTCTTGTATGCGTAGCGATCATGTACGACAAACACCACCCAGACGATTAGAAAGGAGAACGGTATGCTGACAAGGAATAAGAAACTGAAAGACTACGGTATTCCGGCTGAAGATATTGAAAAACTGAATACGATGCTGAAAGACTTCCCGGCAGAATACGGATACCTGCTTTCCGGTGCTGCCTTGTCAGCTTGCCCGAAGAACACGGTGATAGCGGATATGGTTATTGAGAATATCTTGCACCGGAAAAGTTACAGGAAAATCAGCAAAGAAAGATATATCCCGATGAACCCGAAAGACTTTTATGGATACAGGCGCAAGACCGTCGCTGTACTGTATGAGAGAATGCGGTTGTTGGGAGTGTGGGAGGAGAAAAAATGAAAGAATATAGATGTCCAAAGTGTAATAGTAAAAACCTTTTTGTCAAGAAAGTTGGGAATAATACAGGATTGTATTGCGGGGCTTGCGGTGCCTGGATTAAATGGGTCGGAAAAAATGAGCTGAGAGCATATTTAACTGGACAGAAACACGTAGACGATGCTAATAGTAAACAAGACGATATTGCGAACATCATTTACGGCACTCTCGATCACATGTATTGCGATAATTGCAGATTCAGTAGTGAAATTAAAGAAAGTGATAGTGATGAATGGAACTGTGATGAATGTCACAGAAAATACAATGGATGGGGAATTTCGATGAATGAGAGCAATAAAATTGCGAAAGAGATTCTGAATCGGTTAGGAGAATAATATGGGTAGATTAATAGATGCAGACGAATTGATTAAATACATCAAAATATGGGAGGTCGGGACAAGCATTAGTTCTGACCAGAAAGAATTTATTGATTGCATCAATAATCAGCTGACAGCTTTTGATGTAGACAAGGTTATAGAACAACTGGAAATGTTAATCGAAGATAAAACTTCTGAATCGGGTGACGATTGGTATACAGCTGAATGCCTGAATGAAGCAGTTGAGATCGTGAAAAGTGGAGGAATTAAATGAGTAGATTAATAGATGCAGACAAATTGAAACATGTGATACATTGTGCGTATTCTGATGATTTAGAAATTCTTGAAAAGATTGACGAACAGCCGACAGCTTTTGATGTGGACAAGGTTGTGGAGCAGATAGAATCTATCAAAGAAAAGGAATATAGAGCTTGTACAGATGAACAATGCGGATTCTGCGGCTATTTCAATGATTGCTGGGATGGCGAAATGTGTGACAAACTGGCATTAGATAAAGCAATCGAGCTTGTGAAGGAGGGTGGAGTTGAATGAGTAAATCAGTATTAGTGATAAATACGCCAAAATATTGTGCTTTATGCGTTTTACGCAGTGGAGTGCATCACCCGTTCTGTAGAGTAAACAATAGAGATATTACAGATTTGAGTATTAGGCCTGATTGGTGTCCGCTTATGGACTTGCCAGAGAAAGATAAGGAGGAATCAGATGAGTAAATCAGTATTAGTAATAGATACACCAGAAAACTGTGGAAAATGTAAATTTATAAGCGGATTTTGGTGCAGAGCAACGGGTGGCAGGAGAGTTCCAAACAATGATGTAATTCCTGTTTGGTGTCCGCTGAAGCCATTACCGGAGAAAAAAGAATACATTGTTCCAATTGATAATGTGGAAGCTAACAAAGATATTATTGCGGTTGGCTGGAATGCTTGTATTGATGAAATTACAGGAGGTGAAGCAGATGATTGATCTGGCAAAGAAATGCGTATTAGTTAGAACACAGGAAGAGTATGAAAGCGTTCTGAAAGAGGCAAGAAGACAGGGATATAGATGGTACGGTGGAAAAGAAGCATATCCGTATCCTTTTGAAGAACGTCAAATTCCAGATATATTAAAATTTTATAAAGAAAATAAAGAACTGACAAGAAATGCCAATCTTGTGTCAGGGTATGAATTAGTAGAAGCATCAGATGTGGTTATAGATGAGAAAAAACTTGCAGATGCAGTAAGTCTCGTTAGAACATTTGCTAAATGCCCAGACAGAACAGTGTTGACGGACTCGTTCATTGAGTCGTTGAAGTTACTCGCAAATATTGTAGAAAGTCAGATGGAAGAGGTGAAGTAGATGGAGAGATTAACAGAGTGAATTGAGGATGGTGAACATAGACAGGCGATTCCGAAAACAGACATTAGAAGCAACGGACATAATAGATGTTGTAATAAACTTGCCGAATATGAAGATTTAGAAGAACAGGGCTTGCTTGTGAGATTGCAGTGTAAGGTCGGAGATACACTGTATTGTATTGATAATGGAATTGTAGAATTACTAATTGTGAATAGCTTTAGAATTTACAATTTTAACAGAATTGAGATTGATTTTGAAAACGCAAGTGGCTTTACATTATGCACATTTTCAGGAGAACTTGATGAGGGATATTTCCTCACCCGTGAAGAAGCTGAGAAGAAGTTGGAGGAGATGAAAGCTAATGATTAAAGTACTGAATACCATTAATACTAGACTGATTCCTATATCAGTTTTACAGGATGTAAAAAGTAGAATCTCTGATTGGCTTGCATCCGGCGGGAAAGAAACCGATCCTTACATTCAGCGGCAAATTGATTATCTGAAAGCTGTTGAAAAAGCAGCATTGGATGAGAAAAATATCGTATAAGTGGAATTGGAGGAGATGAAGAAATGAAAGTAAAAGATGTGATAAAGGCAACAAAAATAGAAGGGTCTGCGGTAAATATATGTATTAACAAAGTTTTAGATTTTCGTCTCTATGCTTACGACAATGGTAAAATTGCATGGATGAAACTTCCGCAAGACATAGAAAAAAGAATATTAAACTTGAATGTTGATTATTATAAAACAACATCTTATTCAGAAGAATCAGTTTATGTAAACATTGAGACAACAGACATAAACAAAGACGGGGTATTTATTCGAAATTAGCGAATTTGAGAGGAGTGATAACTATGCCAGATAAACTCACACCAGACATAACCCCACAACTCGCCATATCAGCATTCGCAGTACTGCATCAATATTGCAGCTCGATCAGTCCACATGACTGCGTCAGATGTGCATTCTATGAGCATTGCCCGGAGTGTTTCATGGGGTGTCCGGGAGATCAAGGTGAGACGATCAGAAAATTACAAAGCAATGAATAAAATTAGAGAGTCGGTATTTACCGGCTCTCCTTTTTGCGCCTATATTTTTCAATTCTCATTGCATTTTTTGACCGATTCTCCAAATATGGCGGTCGTACTCGTGGAAGATATGCCATAACCGTGCTCATGGTAAAACCTGTAATGGCTGAAATTTCACCGGCACTTTTTCCGTGATAATACAGGTCTATGATAAGCGCCTGCGTCTCATTGACTATGATTCCTTCCGTAGAAAGCGTTTTTGCTATCCTTTGCCAGCTATATCCTGTAATTTTGTGAATTCCATTCAATGTCTGACTTTCTTTACAAGCTTCCAGTATCTTCTGTGTTGGTGTTTGCTGCATCATTTTTTACTTTCACATCCTCCTTAACTGCTCTTTCAAGGAGCTGTCTCACGTATTCAGGACATTGACTCTTTCCGGATTCCCAGTTTTCAAGCGTTCTTACAGGGATATTATACTGCTTAGAAAACGCCACGCGTGATTCATCTAATAATGCACGCATTTCGGCAATCTGCATCTTCTGTTCCTGCAAAATAATACGAATTTCCGTTTTAAAAGTAGTATCTCCAATGCCAGTTTTATATTTCTGACACCTGCACGGAAAGATGAGAGTAATATGTTTTTCTGCACAGTTCGCGTATTCATGTATTCTCTCTTCGATAATTGCATGTTCAGGGTACTCCAATATGGTAACGCTGTCGTCAGAGAATGCATCAACTAATACATGTATAAGACTATCAGCGGCTTCCTGCAAGGAATCCCCGAAGAAATCAAAATACCCTCCAGCTCCTCCACTGTGCTTGTAGCAACTCCCATAGTTTCTCAACATTGACATCTTAGAATCATCAATACGAATTGTCCATTTTCCCATTTTTATTTCCTCCTTAAATTAAAACTCATATTCTTCCATAAATCTGTCGATGGCCGGTGCATACATTCTAGCGTATCCATCCATGTAATGCGCTGTGCGAGCTACACAGTCGATGTAACCAACAGCTCTGTTTTTGTAGTCATTGAAGTAGATCCTTTTGTAGGATCCCTTTTCCCATAATCTAACACTTACAGTATTATTGTCTGCCTCTGGAACTGTCATTTCCATGCGTCCTTCAAAGATCTTCTTTTCTATTGTTTTTGCCTCCTCCCATGCTTTTTTAAGTCCGGAGGAAATTGTCATTCCGGCTTTTTTAACCAGTTCCCATGCTCTTTTCATAATGTTTGATAAGTTGTATCTTTTCATTTTGTTTTCCTCCGTTCCTTTGATGATTATATAATACCACCAATTTGGTGGTGTGTCAATGCTTTTATACAATATTTTCCATTATTTTTTCCTCAAACATGTACCACAACTTTTCCGCCAACCTATGATAGAATATACTCAGAAGTGTTACTATGGGGTTTTATGGCTAGTTGGAGGTGGTAATATGGCGAACTTAAAAGCAGCTACAAGAAAACTTCAAAAAGCTATATTGTCCACCGGACTAATCATAAAAATTGGAACATCACAATTCTATAGTCATGAACAGGAACGATTGATTACAGTAACGATCATATCAACACCGGTATTTAGACCAACAAAACGTGGCGAGTGGAAAGATTGCGATTATGAAATCTTACGAACTGCATCCCAGTATGATGTGGTCATGTGCCTAAAAGAAATATGGGAGGCGGTCAGACAATGAGGATAGACAGAGGTGATTAGATGGACTTGACGCCTAAGCAGAAAGCGTTTGCAGATGAATATATAAAAAATGGCGGAAATGCATCTGATGCCGCAAGAAAAGCTGGATATAAAAATTATGAAGTGGAAGGCTATAGATTGATAAGAAATGATAAGGTTTTATCTTATATAGCCGGAAAACAGTCTCTCATCGAAAAACAAAAAGGCACTGACATCATGTCTCTGGCAGAAATCCAGCAACGCCGTTCCATGATTGCAAGGGGCGAACTGACCGATTCATTTGGATTTGCTCCAGACTTCTCCGATCAGCTGAAATCTATGAATGATCTGGAAAAGGCATTAAAAATTAAGCAGGAACAGGAAGAAAAAAAAGCGGCGGAAGAAGCTGTCAGAAATGCGAAGCCGTATCACATGGATCTGTACAACATTCCTGATCGCTTTCACCAAGCTATTAGAGATATTCGAGATAAGGAACATCTGGAGTATGTGTTTAAGGGCGGACGTGGATCCACGAAATCAACCACTGTTGGAATGACTATAATAGAGTTGATGAAGAACAATCATGACATTCATGCTGTGGTTTGCCGTAAGGTCGGGAATACAATTAAAGATTCTGTGTATAACAAGATCAAATGGGCTATTGGAAAACAGGAATTCACAGAAGAATTTGATTCTAAGTTATCACCCATGGAGATTACATTAAAAGCAACCGGACAAAAGATATACTTCCGTGGTGCTGATGACCCTGATAAGATTAAATCTATCAACCCTGAGTTCGGATATATTGGCATTCTCTGGTTTGAGGAGTTGGATCAATTCGCAGGACCTGAGGAAATTAGAAAAATCGAACAGTCTGCGATTCGTGGTGGCAACCTTGCATGGATATTTAAGAGCTTCAATCCACCAAAGACAATGAATAACTGGGCTAATAAGTATGTTCTCGAACCAAAAGAGAACAGAATAGTCCACTCATCAACTTACTTGGACGTGCCAAAAAAATGGCTGGGGCAGCCATTCATTGACGAAGCAGAGCATCTGAAAGAAGTCAATCCAAACGCTTATGAGCATGAGTATATGGGAATTGCGAATGGAAATGGCGGAAACGTATTTGAATACCTAGAAATCAGAGATATTACAGATGAAGAAATCAGCCACATGGACAAAATATTTCAGGGGTGCGACTGGGGATTTTTTCCTGATTCGTATGCTTTTATTCGTTTGTATTACAATCATAACACTGAAAAGATATATTTCATCGATGAAATTTACGAAGACAAATGGAGCAATAGAGAATCAGCGGACGAGATTTTAAGAAGAAAATATAATGATTATACTATTACTTGCGATTCAGCCGAACCTAAATCAATCAATGATTATAGAGATTTTGGACTCCCAGCAGTGGGTGCAATAAAAGGACCTGGAAGTGTAGCATATTCTATGAAATGGCTTCAAACAAGAACTATTGTTATCGACCCTAAGAGAACGCCTAACGCTTATAAAGAGTTTTCTAATTATGAATACGAAAGAGATAAGGAAGGAAATATCATTAGTGGTTACCCAGACAAAGATAACCATTTGATTGATGCAAGTAGGTATGCAACAGAATCATTATGGAGAAGAAGGGGAAGCAGTGCATAAAATGTTAGATAGGTACTTTTCAGATAAAATAAATAAATTCTTAAGCATCGGTTTAAAAATATATGGATCATCTGACATTAACGAAATCTTAAAAGTTGTAGAATATGAAGACATTATTGTGCGAGATACTTCTGTAAGATGGATGGATTTTAAAAGGTAGATTAAATGGGACTTATAACAACACTAAAAAGGTGGTTTAACATGATTTTCAAAAAACAAGCCGAAGAGGATTTCAATATCCAGGCAGCAGAATTTCCAGAGATGGAATCACTGATTAACCGGTGTGCGAACATCTATAGGGGTGCGCCGGAATGGCTGGATGATGAGGATAATATCAAGACGATCAATTTCGCGAAAACTGTCTGCTCAGAGACAGCACGGCTCACAACGCTGGCAATCGGCATCCAGATCGGCGGTTCCACAAGGGCTACATGGCTTCAGAAACAGATTAACAAGGTATATTTTCAGATACGTCACTGGGTAGAGTACGGTTGTGCCTATGGAACGGTTTTCATCAAGCCGAACGGTGAGAGCCTTGATGTATTTACTCCGGCAGATGTGATGATTGTGGATTACGACAATCAGGAAATAAAAGGGATTATATTCAAAGATTCTTATACCGTCGGACGGAAACGCTACACAAGGCTTGAATATCATCGCTTTGTTAAGACCACCGTGGACGGCGTGACAACTTATCCATATTATATTTCTAATAGAGCCTATGTATCAAAATCCCCTCAGTCAATTGGCAATAAGATTGACCTTAAACAGACCAAATGGGCTGATCTCATGGCAGATACGCCACCGATTCTCAAGGCAAACGGAGAAAAGCTGGACGGACCGCTTTTCGGAGTTCTACGGACACCACAGGCGAACAATGTGGATATCAGCACACCACTGGGCTTACCGGTTTTTGCTGAAGGCATTGAGGAGCTGGGAGACATTGATGTTGCGTATAGTCGGAACGCGGGGGAAATTAAAGACTCTCAGAAGATTGCTCTGTTAGATGATAGACTACTGATGCCAAGCGGTACACCTGTTTCAGCCATGTCACAACGAGGTATGGAGAACAGGCGAAACGAGATGAAATTGCCGCATTATGTCAAGAACGTGTTCGGACAGGACGAAAAAGAGTTTTATCAGGAAATCAATCCACAGCTCAACACGGATGCACGGTTGGCCGGAATCAATGCGCTACTGTCACAGCTTAGCTACAAATGTGGATTTAGCAGTGGTTATTTTGTGTTTAACGAGAAAACTGGAATGGTGACGGCTACGCAGGTGGAAGCGGACGACCGCCGGACAATTCAGTTTATTAAGGACGTTCGGGATAAGCTGGAGGATTGTCTGAATGGCGTAATCTATGCACTCAATGTTTTTGCCGACCTGTACGATCTAGCTCCGGTGGGCGTTTACGAAACAACATACGACTTCGGAGACATAACCTACAACAGAGAAGAAGACCGTGCAAGATGGTGGCAGTATGTTGTACAGGGAAAGGTTCCAGCATGGCTGTTTTTCGTAAAATTTGAAGGAATGACCGAGGAAGATGCGAAAGCAATGGTCAAAGAAGCTCAGCCAGACGAACCAACACTATTCGGAGAGGAGTAAGATGGACACTAATATCATACCAATACAATTAGATTATAGATTCGTGACAACCCGTAAAATCTGGCAATACGACTACGGTCAGATATTGAGCATCACGGGACAGAATCTTCCAACAGCTACAGAGGTACATTTTAGCCTTGACATAAGAGGTGGAAGCACACTGTCAAGAGTTGGAACAACAATGGATGGCGTGACAACTGTTAAGATTCCAGACGAATTACTGAAAAACAATGGAAAGTCTGGCGATTTTTCCATATATGCATTCATATATGTGACTGATGAGGAATCCGGCAATACAGAGTACAGAATTACCATTCCGGTGTACAGTCGACCAAAGCCAGAGAATCCAAGCGTAGATCCAGCACCGGAACCAAATATTTTCCACGAAACGGTTAATGCGGTCAATAACGCGGCTGATCGGGCAGAAAAAGCGGTGAAAGATACGGAGCAAATACGTGACAATCTGAATCTTGACCTATCAGAGAAAATCACTCGACCGCAGTCCGCAAAGGTTGGACAGGTAATAGCAGTAAAAGAAGTCGGCGCAGATGGCAAACCGACAGATTTCGAAGCGAAGGACATGACAGGCGGTGCGTCTACGGAAGAAATCAAAGAAGCTGTCGGTGCGTATATGCAAGAACACCCGTTTGAAGAGACTGACCCAACAGTTCCAGACTGGGCGAAACGACCAGAAAAACCGACATATACTGCGGAAGACGTTGGTGCATTACCAGATAATACAAAGATTCCAACAAAGACATCTGAGCTAGACAATGACAGCGGATTTCTTAATTCTCCCCCGGCTCCCGAAGTCGGTAAAATTCTTCGGGTAAAATCAGTCAACAAAGACGGCACATTCGTCTGTGAGTGGGCTGATGATGGAAGTAACTTGGATGTGCGGATTAATGGAGAGAGTATTGTACAGGATGGTGTAGCGGAGATACCGATATCTTCGCATGATACTCTTGGATTGGTATACACCGACAACTCGGCTGGAGGCTATACTACTGGGCTAATGAATCAACAAGGAAGATTAAAAGTAAATACCGCAAGCATTGACGATGTAAATAAGAGACATCTTAGAAAAGAAATTGATTGTTCCAACTTTGACTACGCAGTCAAAGCTGCCATGTGCGACGGAAAAGGCGCTGCATGGACAGCAGATGAACAAAAAGCCGCTAGAGCGAGGATAGGTGCGCTTGACACTCAAGATATGATAGACATCACAGAAATAACAATGGATGCCGAAACATTGAAATATGTATTCCCATCATTTGCAGACTACAGAATATTAGAGATTTCATTTTCGAAAACAAAAAAAGAGATCGCAGGACTTACAGGGAATATTTGGCTTAAGCCTAATTATGCTCATGCTCAATGGATTGTTACCAGTACGTTTGCGGATATGTTTAATATATTCACTTTAGATACGTCTGGAAAATCATGCATCGGGAAAAATGTGCATACAAACAATACACAAATTGTAACAGGCACACAAGGACTCATTGTAGATAAAGAATATTGGAACACAGAGTTTCGGGGATCCCCCTATCTCTTGTTACCAAATACAGAGTGGGCACAGTATTGTGCAGAATGCAATACAATAATAAAAGTTAGGGGGATTAAGAGATGAAGGTGTCAGAATACAAACAAACAGGAACCCGTACAGAATCCTACACAGTAACCGTTCCAGCTGAGTACGATGAAGACGGCAATCTCATCTCCGAAGAACATGAAGAAACCCGTACCCGTGAAGTGCCAGTGATGGGAATGGTCTACAGAGATATGACACCCGAAGAGATTGCCGAACTGGAGAAGATTCAGACGGAACTTCCAGAAGAACAACCAACTCAGCAAGATCGTATCGAGGCACAGGTTATGTATACGGCACTGATGACAGACACATTACTTGAAGAAAGCGAGGAATAGACATGTTTGAGAAAATTAAGAGATTTTTTTGGTTGAAGTTATACACTAAGAAGCAGATTCACAAGTTTGCGGAAAAAGGTGTAATCACACCGGAGCAGTATAAACAGATTACCGGAGAAGACTACTAACATGTACCACAACATTTATTGAAAGAGGTGATATACTATGCTTAGTCCAGAATATTTAAGGCGAATTACAGAGGGCAGTGAGCAAATTGCAGAAGAACTGCATCAGTATATCATCTCTGAGATCGTGTCGAGAATGGTAGCAAGAATCGGCAGAGGTGAGGATTATATTCTGACCAATGCCGATGCGTGGAGAATCAGAACACTACAGGAATCCGGTGAACTGCTAGAGGACATTCTGGCAGAATTATCCAAATACACTAAACGCGAACAGCAGGAACTTCTTGAAGCGTTTGAAGATGCCGGAATCACTGCAATGAACTATGATGATAAGATATACAAGGCGGCAGGATTAAGCCCTGTACCGCTCGAACAGTCGCCAGCTATGATAAGGCTCATGGAGCGGAATATGAACCACTGTTTAGGAGATTGGAAGAACTTCACAAGAACAACCGCGAATGCTGCTCAGAGACTCTATATCGAGCAATGCGACCTTGCATATAACCATGTGATGACTGAAACAGTTGGATATACGCAAGCCATCAAAGAGGCAGTTAATAACGTTGTGAGTGATGGTGTTACTGTCACATATCCATCCGGCAGAAAAGACACGATCGAAACAGCAGTAGCACGTTCTGTCAGAACCGGCGTGGCTCAGGCTACGGGAGATATATCCCTAAAACGCATGGAAGAAATGGATTGGGATTTAGTTCTGGTCAGTGCTCACATGGGAGCCAGAACGGGTGATGGCGGTCAGAATCCGGGAAATCACGCATGGTGGCAAGGAAAGATATATTCTCGTTCTGGTAAGAGCAAGAAATTTCCGCCGTTCTCATTGACCGGATATGGAACGGCAAGTGGACTGTCAGGGGTCAACTGTCGGCATAGCTTTGGGGCAAGTGATGGAGAATTTAATCCCTATACAGAACTATCAGCACAGGACAAAGCCAACAAGGGAAAGCAGTATGAAAAAGAACAGCGGCAACGTACTTACGAGCGAAGGATCCGCAAAACGAAGAGAGAGGTTCTTGGACTGCAAGCAGGAGTTGACAATGCACCGAACGAAAAGGCGAAATTTGCATTACAACAAGACCTTGACCGGAAGTCTTATCTTTTGCAGAAACAGAATGCTGCATACAAGGCTTACTGCAAGCAGAACGATCTGAGGGAACTGAAAGACCGGCTCATGATTGCTAAGTGGAATCGCCAGAACGCCGCAAAAGCCAGAGGAGCGGCGAAACGGTATAAAACAGCAAAGGGGATTGACTGATGGACAGATGGGAATATTATAATCCAAATCCTGTTAAGGATAAAAGAACAGGAGATTGCGTTGTCCGAGCAATATGCAAAGCAACTGGCTTCGACTGGGAAACGGTATTCGCCGGATTAATGATACAGGCATGTGCTCTGTCAGATATGCCGAGTGCAAATTATGTCTGGGGAGCATATCTCTACAAGCATGGATACAGACGCAAACTGATTGAGCAATCAGAACGATATATCTATACAGTCAATGATTTTTGCACAGACCATCCGACAGGTACGTATATCCTCTGCATAGATGGTCATGTGGTGACAGTACAAGAGGGCAAATATTTCGATACATGGGATAGCGGTAATGAAATCCCGGTATATTACTGGGAGAAGGAGAATAAATGAGCATATCAGAATTTGTACAGATTTTCCTCTCGTTTTGCGGAGGGGTGTCTATTGTCGGAGGGGCAGTGGCTGTAATCTTTAAGTGGATTACTCCGGCATTTCGACTCAACAAGCGAGTAGAGACACTGGAAGAACATGATAGGCGAGATTATGAAAGTCTTCGGAGGATTGCAGAGCGTGATTCATTAATTCTGGAAGTGTTATCAACCATGCTGGACAGTCAGATCAGTGGGAATAACGTCGAGGAATTAAAAAAAACAAAACAGAAGCTTACAAATTATCTTGCACAGAATCAGCGTTAATTGCATTAATAAGGGGTATGCTCATGAAGTTATATGTGTTCACAAAGAAAGATATAGACAGGTTCTTGATAGAGTGCAATTTCACGCCGGACGAAGAAAGACTGTTCCGACTGAGATGTCAGGAACACACTCTTGAATACTGCGCTGAACAGATGAATGTGAGTATATCCACAGCAAAACGATTGAGCCGGAGGGTGAACAATAAAATAATCAAAGTATGCTGATACTTTTTGGACACTAATTAGAGCCAGAAACGAACTGTTTCCGGTTCTTTTTTTATTTTAGAATATAATCAGAAAGGTGGTGTATAAGATGGCATTATATAACAATCCTTATCAATATAGCTTTGGCGTTCCTGGGCAGATGAACCAGTTTCAGCAACAGCCTGTCCAGATTCCAGCTCAACCAGTACAGCAACCACAGCAAAATAATAGCGGTATCCTGTGGGTGTCTGGAGAAGTAGGCGCAAAATCCTATCTGGTAGCACCCGGGACAAGTGTTTTGCTGATGGATTCAGAAAGTGAAAAGTTCTACATAAAATCCACTGACGTTTCCGGTATGCCACAGCCATTACGGACATTTGAATACCACGAGGTAGGCTCTCAGATGTCGCCTAAACAGCCCGTTCAGAACATGGACAGTAAATACGTCACTAGACATGAATATGACGATTTAAAGGGCAAATACGAAGCTATCATAAACCGATTAAATTCTTTTTCTGAACCTGTTAGAGCTAATACCGCACAGGAATCAGCAGCCAAGGGAGGAAACGCAAATGAGTAATCCATTATTTAATGCCCTCGGTGGTGGGATGCCACAAGGAAACGGACCAATGCAGATGATACAGCAATTCATGCAGTTTAAACAGAATTACAAAGGGAACCCAAAAGAAGAAGTCCAGAAAATGTTACAGTCCGGGAAGATTTCCCAACAGCAACTTAATCAAGTTCAGCAGATGGCAGGGCAGTTTCAAAATCTGCTGAAAAATATGAAATAGTACATTACAATCTGGCCAGATTGATGTAAATACACAAAAAGGAGATTATATTATGGATGGAAATTATAGCTTAGCAGATATTGCCGCTGCTACTGGAAATGGTAGAAATAACGACGGCATGTTTGGTGGAGATGGCGCATGGTGGCTTATCGTGCTTTTCTTGTTCGTATTTTGTGGATGGGGAAACAACGGCTGGGGCAATAATGGAAACGGCGGCGGATATGTAGCCACAGCAGCTACTCAGGCGGATATTCAGAGAGGATTCGACAATTCCGCAGTAATCAGCAAACTTGACGGAATCAACAACGGTCTCTGTGATGGATTCTATGCCATGAACAACGGTATGCTTACCGGATTTAATGGAATCAACACCAACATCATGCAGACTGGCTTCGGCATCCAGCAGGCTATTAACGCTGACACTGTAGCAAATATGCAGAATACCAATGCACTCCAGGCACAGCTTGCAAACTGCTGCTGCGAAACCAGAGAAGCAATCCAGGGCGTGAATTACAACATGGCTCAGAATACCTGCGCACTCCAGAACACCATGAACAGCAACACAAGAGACATTATTGACAGCCAGAACGCTGGAACAAGAGCCATTCTTGAT
>ERZ1034807.20-NODE-20-length-41313-cov-13.050148_pt1 | contig 41313 bp, 58 predicted proteins | sample MGYA00520648_ERZ1034807 | MGnify/ENA primary metagenome ERZ1034807 (study PRJEB33766, sample SAMN09781684) | gut metagenome | biome: gut microbiome | host: Homo sapiens | place: Madagascar | study: EMG produced TPA metagenomics assembly of the PRJNA485056 data set...
TTTCTTTTTCCTTCTTTTCTGTTCCTCGGATGGGCGGGGCGACCCGCCCTGACGGGGGACGCACTATGCGGCGGCTTGATGCAGCGCATGATCCGCGCCGGAGGGTCGCACTCTCCACGCCGCACAAAGTAAGGCCCCGGTAAATTGTGCGGAAAAGGGAAGCCTTTGCTGACGATAAGGCCAGTGCGGTATTGTCAGTTTACGGGACGGGGCGACGGGACGCCGTTGCACAAGCCCGCACTACATTGAGCAGCCCATATGGGCGGGGAAAGACTGTTACTGTAGCCAAGGGGTGGGGGCTGGTGACAAACAAGGGAGACGACTATGGCGGCGAGACTGACAGACCGGCAGATCAAGAAAATAATTGCCGACTATGTGCAGTTGGGCAGCTATAACGCGGTGGCGAAGCTGAACGGCTGCGCGCCGAACTCTGTGAAGAAGGTCGTGCACAAACACGCAGACATTGCGGAAGTGTGCAATCGAAAAATAGAAGAGAACACCGCGGACGTACTGGCATACATGGACAGCCAGAAAAGCATCGTGTGCGAGATCATCGGCAAGGGGCTGGCGGTGCTCAACGACCCGGACAAGCTGGCGGCGGCCACGCCCAGCCAGATCACAACGGCGCTGGGGACGCTGATCGACAAGTGGACCATGATGAACAAGGCGCAGGGGAGCGGTGAGGGCGGCGTGGTGCTGATGCCGGAGGCAAAGGGCGATGAGTAACGTGGTATGGAAGCCCCAGCCACGGCAGGCGGTATTCATGGCGAGGCCGGAGTATGAGGCGCTGTACGGCGGCGCTGCCGGCGGCGGGAAGAGCGACGCGCTGGTGATAGAGGCGCTGCGGCAGGTGAACATCCCGTGGTACAAGGCGCTGATACTGCGAAAGACGTTCCCGCAGCTGCGGGAGCTGATCGACAAGACACTGAACTACTACCCGAGGGTATACCCCAAGGCCAGATACAACGGCAGCAGTCACACATGGCGCTTTCCCAGCGGGGCGCAGATCATCTTCGGCAGCATGAACAGGCCGCAGGACAAGATACAGTATCAGGGGCAGGCCTACGACTTCATCGCCTTTGACGAGCTGACGCACTTTACTCAAGAGGAATACGAGTACTTGAAGTCCAGAAACCGACCCAACGGGCCGGGGACACGGGTATATATGCGCTCCACGGCCAACCCCGGCGGAATCGGCCACGGGTGGGTCAAGGAGCGCTTTATCACAGCGGCACAGCCCATGCAGACGGTGACGGAGGAGGCCGTGTGGTACACGCCGGACGGCCAGAAGCACAGCGGGGAGCAGAAGCGGATCTTCGTGCCGTCGTCGGTGTTTGACAACAAGATCCTGATGGACAACGACCCCATGTATGTGCAGCGGCTGGCCAGTATGCCGGAGGCGGAGAGAAACGCGCTGCTGTACGGCAACTGGGACAGCTTTGAGGGGCAGGTATTCACGGAGTGGCGCAACGACAGCGACCACTACATGGATCGGAAGAACACCCACGTTATAGCGCCGTTCCGCATCCCGGAGGACTGGGTGGTGTGGTGCGGCATGGACTGGGGCTATTCAAGGCCCTTCTCCGTTGGCTGGTATGCCATCGACCGGGAGCGGCGGATGTACTGCATACGGGAATACTACGGCTGCAACGGGACGCCCAACAAGGGCGTGATGATGGAGCCCACCAGAGTGGCACAGGAGATACGGCGCATAGAGGACGAGGACCCCAACCTGCGGGGCAGGACCATACACCGCGTAGGCGACCCGGCCATATGGCAGAGCGACGGCACGGAGAGCGTGGGCGCGCTGATGGAGCGGCAGCGGGTGTATTTCGAAAAGGGCGACCACGCGAGGATTAACGGCAAGATGCAGGTGCACCACCGGCTGGCCTTCGACGAGGACGGGCGGCCCATGCTGTATGTGTTTTCGACCTGCAAGCACTTTATCCGGACGGTGCCCAATCTGGTGTACGACCAGACGGACGTGGAGGACATCGACACGGACGGGGAGGATCATGTGTATGACCAACTTCGGTATGTATGCATGAAGAACCCCATTGGGCCGAGGGAGGTATATCACACGGTGGAGAGGCCGTATTCGCCGCTGGAGGCAGACGACGAGTACAAGCCAAGCCGGTACGCATTTTATCAAGTATATTGAGGAGGAGACTATGGAGAGATATGGGATCCCCGGCATCCGGCCCACGGAGCAGGAGATGAGCGACGATATGGCGGCCATGCTGCTGACGCGGACGGAGGCCACGCCCACCATCACGGACCGGGACGTGGAGGAGGGTATCGACCTGCTGACCAAGTACAAGGACGGCAAGAGCAACCTGGAGAACCGGATCGTCAACGACGAGCTGTGGTGGGAGCTGCGCCACTGGGAGGGCATCGGCAGAAGCAAGAGCAAGCTGGTGGACAAGAGCGGCAAAGAGGTCACATCCTCTCTGCCCCAGCCGCAGCCGTCCTCTGCGTGGCTGTTCAACACCATTCAGAACAAGCACGCCGACGCGATGGACAATTACCCGGAACCGGTGGTGCTGCCCAGGGAAAAGAGCGATGAGCAGAGCGCCAAGACGCTTAGCCAGATCCTGCCGGTGGTGCAGGAGTACAACCGCTTCGAGCAGGTGTACTCGGACAACTGGTGGGAGAAGCTGAAGCACGGCACGGCGGCCTACGGCGTGTTCTGGGACCCCCACAAGGACAATGGGCTGGGCGACATCGAGATCCGTGACATCGACCTGCTGAAACTGTTTTGGGAGCCGGGTGTGACGGACATCCAGAAGAGCCGCAACCTGTTTATCGTGGACCTGGTGGACAACGACCTGCTGGACCAGGAGTACCCCCAGCTCAAGGGCAAGCAGAAGGGCAAGGTCGTGGACGTGAAGGAGTACATCTACGACGACACGGTGGACACCAGCGACAAGAGCGTGGTGGTGGACTGGTACTATAAGCGCAAGACACCGGACGGGCGGACAGCGCTGCACTACATCAAGTTCGTGGGCTCCACGCTGCTGTACGCCAGCGAAAACGACCCGGAGTACCGGGAGCGGGGATTTTACGACCACGGGATGTACCCGGTGGTGCTGGATGTGATGTACCCGGAGAAGGGTACTCCCATCGGCTTTGGGTATGTGGCCATCTGCAAGGACCCGCAGCTCTACATTGACAAGCTCAGCGCCAACATTCTGGAAAACGCCATGATGGCCACCAAGAAGCGCTTCTTTGTCAGCGACAGCACGGCCATCAATGAGCAGGAGTTTTTGGACTGGAACCGGCCGATGGTACACGTCAACGGAGAGATCGGCGACCAGCGCATTAAGGAGATTGTGACACAGCCACTTAGCGACATCTATGTGACGGTGGCGCAGATGAAGATCGAGGAGATGAAGGACACGGCGGCCAACCGGGATGTGAACTCCGGCGGCACCACCAACGTCACCGCGGCGGCGGCCATTGCGGCGCTGCAGGAGGCGGGCAACAAGGCCAGTCGCGACATGATCTCCGCCAGCTACCGGGCGTATACCCAGATCAACACGCTGTGTGTGGAGCTGATGCGGCAGTTTTACGACCTGAGCCGCAGCTTCCGCATTACCGGCGAGAGCAATGAATACCAGTTCATCGACTTTGATAACGGCGGCTTGCAGGACCAGGTGACCGGCATGGACACCCAGGGGAACCCCATGTACCGCCGGCCGGTGTTTGACCTGAAGATCAAGGCGCAGAAGAAGAACCCGTTTTCCCGGATGGAGCAGAACGAGCGGGCAAAGGAGCTGTACGCGATGGGCTTTTTCGCACCGGAAAACGCGCAGGCCAGTTTGATCGCGCTGGACATGATGGACTTTGAGGGCATTCAGACCGTGCGGGAAAAGGTGATGCAGGGGCAAACACTGCTGAACATGGTGATGCAGATGCAGCAGCAGTTGGCACTCATTACCGGTACCCTGCTGCCGCAGGAGGAGATGCAGACCCAGACCGGGAGCGAAGATGCCGGTACGTCCTCCGGAGGCGGAGACAGCCTCGCAAGCGGCATTATGGAGGCGCAGACGCCCATGACCGGATACGGGCAGGCGCTGGCCAAACGCAGCACACCCAGCGTATGACGAGGGTGGTACTGCGAGGCGGGGACGTGTGCTCCGTGATGTGCAGAGGACACGCCACCGGCCGGCCGGACGTGTGCGCGGCGGTGAGCGGCCTGCTGTACACGGCGGCGGGATACCTGCGCAACAGCGAGGCCACGGTGCTGACGGAGAAGCTGGATAGCGGGGACGCCTGCCTGGCATGGGAGGGCGAAACATGGCTGTATGAGCTGCTGAAAATAGGATTTTTGCAGCTGGAGTTGACCGCGCCGGAGGCCGTGCAGGTAAAAACCGAAAAAAAATAAAAAATTTTCCAAACAAGGGGTGCGGGCGACCGCGCCCCTGCTCTATCATGTACACGATCCTCCTTTGTCCCCCTCCGGGAGGGCGTCGCCTTTCGGTCCTACCGCCCTCCCGGAGGGGGACAAAGGAGCGCCACACGGGAGCGATATGCCCGCGTATTTCAAGGAGGAACGACATGGACCTTTTCAAGATTTCCCTCTGCCTGTTTGACGGCGAGGGCGGCGACGGGGCGGCAGCTCCCGCGCAGGGCGAGACCAAGGCAGACCCCGGAACCACCCGCCGGGGAAAGACGGGCGCACTGGACAACGTGCGGTACGGCAAGCAGCCGGAGACGGAAGTCCAGACCGAGACGCAGCCTGACGCCGGGGCTGAGGAGAAAGTGAAGGATGTGGAGACCACATCCGACGCGCTGGAGGAGCGCAAGAAGGCGTTCCGGGAGATGATCAACGGAGAGTACAAGGACCTGTACACCCAGGAGACGCAGCGGATGATCGACCGGCGCTTCAAAGAGGCGCGGGAGACGGAGAAGCGCATGAAGTCCTACCAGCCGGTGCTGGACACGCTGATGGAGCGGTACGGCATTGCGGACGGGGACGCAGAGCGGCTGCTGGCCGCCGTGGACAATGACCACGCCTACTGGAGCGAGGCCGCCGAGGAGGCGGGCATGACCGAGGAGCAGTACAAGGAGTTCCGCCGCTTGAAGCGGGAGAACGCCGAGCTGCTCCGGAGCCAGAACGAGCAGCAGCAGGAGGCGCAGATCAAGGCGCAGGGCGAGAAGTGGTACATGGAGGCGGAGGCCATGAAGGGCAACCCCCTGTACAGCAGCTTCGACCTGCTGCAGGAGCTGCAAAATCAGGAGTTTGTGAGCCTTTTGCAGGCCGGGACACCGATGGAGCACGCCTACAAGGTGATCCACTTTGACGAGCTGATGGGCAACGCCGTACAGGCTGCCGCCGCCAGCACGGAGAAGAAGGTGGCCGATTCTGTGCGGGCCAAGGGCGCGAGACCTTCTGAGAACGGGACCAACTCCAACAGCGCGTTCGTGACAAAGAGCGATCCCTCGAAGCTGACGAAAGCGGACTTTGAGGAGATCGAGCGGAGAGTGGCAAGAGGCGAGCGCATTTCCTTCTGACCGCTGCTCCGCGCGAAATGCGAAAGGAGCTTGAAATGAAAATGACCAAGGATATGTACCTGTACCCCATGACGCTGAACCTGTTCGATGCGTACACCAACGTGACCACGGACAGCGGCCTCAGCGACGAGATGAAGACGTATTACTCTATGCGTCTGATCAATCTGGCCGAACCGGAGCTAATCCATGACCAGTTCGGCCAGAAGCACCCCATCCCCAAGAACAGCGGCAAGACCATCGAGTTCCGCAAGTACGACAGCCTGCCCAAGGCGCTGGTGCCCCTGACCGAAGGCGTGACCCCTGCCGGTCAGAAGATGAGCATGGGCGTCATTCGTGCCACAGTAAAGCAGTACGGCGGCTACATCGAGCTGTCCGACATCCTGGAGCTGACCGCCATCGACAACAACCTGGTGCAGGCCACCCGGCTGCTGGCGTCCCAGGCGGGCCGTACCTCCGACACAATCACCCGCGAGGTGCTGGCCGGCGGCACCAACGTGGTGTACTCCGGCGGCAAGATCAGCCGCGGCGCGCTGGTGGGGGGAGACAGCACCGCTGCCAACAACTGCTACCTGACCGTGGACGACATCCGTAAGGCGGTCCGTGCGCTGAAGGTGATGAACGCCCAGAAGATCAACGGTTACTTCGCCGGTATTATCCATCCCGACACCGCCTATGACCTGATGAGCGACCCCAAGTGGGTGGACGTGAAGACCTATTCCGACCCCGACGGCATCTATGAGGGCGAGATCGGCAAGATCGAGGGCGTCCGCTTTGTGGAGACCACCGAGGCGAAGATCTTCCACGGCGCGGATCTGGCCAGCGACAGCCGCACGCTGAAGGTGAACGGAAATGTTATGTCCAATACTGACGTTGCATTCAATGGCGGCACGGTTGCCGCTGGTGCGCTGGTCGGGCGCTATGTGACGTTCGCATCCGGCGAGACCGGTAGAGTTGTCAGTAATACCACCGCCAAGATGGTGCTGGACAAGGAGGTCACCGTGGCGGACAAGGAGACCATCTATCCCGGCGAGGGCGGCAAGGGCGGCCGCGATGTGTACTCCACCCTGATCCTGGGCGCGGACGCCTACGGCGTGACCGAGCTGGAGGGCGGCGGCCTGCAGCACATCGTGAAGCAGCTGGGCTCTTCCGGTACCGCGGACCCGCTGAACCAGCGCGCCACCGCCGGCTGGAAGCTGACCAAGGTGGCCGAGCGTCTGGTGGAGCAGTACATGGTGCGTATCGAATCCGCTTCTACCTTTGAGAGCGGCGAGATGAACTGACCACACAATGCGGAGGGGGCGCGTCCCCCTCCGCGCCGGACAATGTAAGGAGGATCACAATGGCTGAGAAGAAGCAGAGGACCCCGGAGGAGATGGAGAAGGCGCTGGCAGCGGCTAATGAGGCGCTGGAGCAGGCCAAGAAGGAGGCCGAGGCCGCCAAGGAGGCGGCAAAGGCTGCCGAGAGCGTGATGCGCGGTATGTCCGCCAAGGACGAGGACGACGGCATGGTGTCGTTTTTCGCGTTCAAGGACAACGACAGGTACAAGGACGACATCGTGGTGGGCCTCAACGGCAAGATGTATACCATCCAGCGCGGCAAGCACGTCCGTATCCCCAAGCCGGTGTACGAGATCGTGCGGCGGTCGATGGACCAGGACGCGGCCACGGCGGAGATGCTGGAGCAGAAGAGCCGAGAGTATGAGGCGGTAAAGAGCCAGTTGAACTGACAACCACATACCACCGCGAGACCCCAAAACGGCTGTGACACGGCGCAGCAAGCGGAGAAGGACGCACTTCCTTCCGGCTTGCTGTGCCGTTTTTTCAGCGGAAAGGACACGGTTATGACGAGAACGATCCCTATCAAAATACAGAATGAATACATCATCGGGGACAAGGTGCCCATCGGCGCGGCAGGGAGCCACAACGACGTGGTGCTGCGAATGGAGTTCTCCCCTATGTGGGATGGGCTGACAAAGACGGCACAGTTTCAAAACGCCCTGGCCACGGATGTGGTGAATACGGCCATTTCGTCGGATATGCTGGAGAGCGGAAGCACCAATGTGTACCTGGTGCCGGTGCCCAACGGGGCCAAGAAGTACGCCGGAGCTATGACGCTGGCGCTGAAGGGCGTGAGCATCAGCGGCGAGAACGAGACGCGGGCCACGCTGGCGGTGTACGGCGAGTTCGATGTCGAGGAAAGCAAGTGGGACGCGGTGTCGCAGGCGGAGCAGGACGTGACGCCCACGCAGGCGGAAAAGCTGCAGAAGCAGATCGATGATGTAAAGGGGAATGTGGCCACGCTGGAGGTGGAGGCCGACGAAATCAGGACGCAGCTTGCCGGGAAAATTGACAACGAGGATGCGTACAGCCTTATCGATCAAGAGGTCGGAAAGATCACGCTTACGGTGGCCAGCAGCTCCAGCGGGTCCACGTTTACCATGAAGAAAGATGGCGTTGAAATAACGTCTCAGACAGTAGACCTGCATGTGAAGGCTCTGAACGTTGACGGAGAGATTACGGCGGACGCCATAGACCTGAGCACCGCGAAGGTGTCCGGAAAACTCAGCGCACAATATATTGATGTAGAAAATCTGAGCGTAAAAAACGCGAACATTGAATCCCTGTATGCCAGCAAGATTGTAGGCGGGAGCAACACATCCGGCGGGTATGTGCCGAGCGCGGCCATATCTGACAGCGGGCACAGCCTGTCTGAATTGTATGTTTCGGCTCTTACAGCAAACAGCGTTACATGCGGCACGACGGTTCGCATAGGCGGGGCCGGATCGTATGTGACAGTCGGCGGCGCGAAGGTGACGCTTGTGTCAGGCGGGGCGACGACGGAAAAGACGTGGGAGGAAATAATGAGCGGCGGCGGAGCGGCTGTTTTTGGGTGAGGTGTGACTTATGTCGGCGGTTGTAACCATCAATTTCAGCTACCCTGTAACGAGTGTTACATTTAACGGGAAAAAATGTACGTCCAGTCCATCTTCTGTAACCGTTTCGGGCACTGCATCCATTTCCGCAATTACAGTTTCCGGAAGTTGGTCCGGAACCGTCTATTGGGACACTGTATCCTCGATGTCGGATCCGTATCTGCTGGCCAATGTGTCAAATGGAAATGCGTCCATAGTCAACAACAGTCTCTCTTACACCGGGAACAACCGTAGCATTTACCTTTCGGCTACTGGATCAACTCCGTCTTATAGCACAAACCTTATTCATTTCCGCACAGGAACCGGCGTGTCGAGCTATACCGTCAGTTACGCGAACTCTACAAGCACGGGAAACAGCGTAAGCGTTACGGGGCGGAATTCGTCCACGTCCGCTTATGTTCGGTCCGGCACAAACGCGCAGGTAACACACATAAGCTATGAAAGCGGATACGGTACGCCGCTGCAATTCGTTGAATATACCGATAGCAGCTTTACAAAGATCAAAAAGTATTTTGACCAGGGAGACCTATATGTGTATTCGAGCGGTACACGGTATGTAAAGCTGACAGCTACGCAAACGAAACTTAGCTGTAAGTTTTATGCAAACGGAGGAACGTGGGCGTCTGGCTCAGATCCGTATATTGAGACGGTAAACAGCGGGTCGTATGCGAGCACATCAACAGCATCCGCCAGTGTAAGCCGGACGAACTACAGACTGGCCGGATGGAGCACGTCGTCCACGGCGACATCGGCCACATACGGGACCGACGCAGCGGTTGGGCCGCTGGGAGCGAGCATAAATCTGTACGCCGTATGGGAAGAAACCCCGTATATAACGCTGGATGCCGGCGAAGGGCGCTTTGGGACAGACCGATACGCATATTTTCACATTGATTATGGTGGATATGTGTATTTCAACAGGTACACGCCTACGCGCAGTGGGTACAAGCTGCTGGGATGGTCTGCGACGCAAGGAGCCACATCTCCAACATACGGAGCAACGGAATATGTGGGTCCGCTGTATGGCGGCAGATACACCTATTATGCTGTGTGGCAAAAAACGGATGCAACTATTACGCTGAACGGAAACGGCGGCACCTGGGACGCATCCAGCGGCATCCTTACAATAACCTTGAATGTGGGGGACGTTCTTGATTTTTCCAAGTATGCATCCATCACAAGAAACGGCTATACGCATTTAGGCTGGAGCACATCCGCCAGCGCGACGAGCGCAGCGTGGAGCCCGAACGGCTCAGTGGAGGTAGGCGCTTCCGATGCAACATACTATGCGGTTTGGATGCGGAATGGCATTGATCTGTTTTACTGGGACAGTGAATCGACGGACGCGGCGCTGTTTGCCAAGGGAAAGCCAATATCTAACCTAACGGCGACGAGGTGGAACCGCTTGCTGGCAAAGACCGCAGAGTTGGCAAAAGCGGAAGGAAGTTCGTATGCCTATGCAAGCGTTACATCCGGGGATCCAATCACTGCGGCGAGATTTAACGACGCAAGGACGGCAATCATGGCACGGACCGGGCATGGAGCGCTTCCTGATGCGCAAAGCAAGGGCGACGCGGTAAAGGCAGCGCTGTTTGAGGGGAATTCGTCATTGAAATCTGCCTTAAATGCGGCAATAACACACTACAACAATAGTTAGGAGAGCAATATGGGATGCAGGTTGGATCATGCGCGAGTGCTCAAAGAATATCCGGACCGAGGGAAAATCATTTACCGCAAAGTTCTCCCGTTGGTCGGCTTATTGCAAGATGACTACGGCGGAGAGCAGGATTGTACGTTGACTTCGATGGCGTGCATTTTTGGCGCAGAGCACTATGAAGAAATAGAGCAAATTGCCAAGAGGTACGGATATTCAGCAAACGGAAGCGGCACAAACCCGTTGACCATCCGCGATATTATGCGGGACGTTATGAAGCGGCTGGGGGTCGGCGGGAAGGCGCGTTGTGCCTATGGGAAAAGAATTGGCTGGACGCTGGAACGGGTGAAAAAGATTTTGGAGGGCGGAGCACCCGTTATTCTCAATCTGTGGAGCGATGGGCGGGGGTACTACCGTAACCACAGCGTGACCATCAGTGGGGTCATGGAGTATGAGAACGCCAAATTCTTACTGGTGCTGGATAATTGGAATAAAACGGTAAGCATGATCGACTACGGCAAGCTATCTATCATTTCGAGCATTAACTGGATAGAAAAATAAGGAGGACACAATGCAGATAATTTTTGACAGAGGGCTTGACACACAGCGGGCAATTACAATCGACGCTTTCGGCGAAAACATTAGCCGCGGCATACTCAGCGCCAGTATGAGCAGGACACTGTGCGGCGGTGACGTAGGAATTCCTTACTTGGGGGCGCTCAAGACCGGATTTGCCACGGTTGACATCGTGGACGGGCGTATCGCAGTCCCCGTGCAGGGGACATACAATACCGTGATAGACGCAGCGGCGGCATACGATTCCAGCGCTAAGGAATACAGCATCACCGTGATACTTGGAAAAACTGAAAGTTGAGGGAAGGTACATGACGGAATCGATCATTGTGGCGTTAGTCACAGGAGGGCTGAGCCTGCTGGGTGTGGTGCTGACAAACCGACAGACGGCGAAAGCTATTGACGAGAAACTTGCGGAACGACAGAGCATCACAGAAACAAAACTTACCACGCTGACAGAGGAAGTGCGGAAGCACAACGGATTTGCCGAGCGTATTCCTGTGGTAGAGGGCAGTATAAAGCTGCTGGGCGAGCGGATCAAGGTGGCAAACCACCGTATAGACGATTTGGAAAAACACAACGCGCAGGCTCACTGAGCCAGAAAGGAGCAAAAACATGAAGCTGAACAATAAGGTTTATGACGTGATGAAATATGTGGTGATGATCGCGCTGCCCGCTATCAGCGCGTTCTATGTGGCGCTGGCACCTATCTGGAACTGGCCCTATGCCGAGCAGGTGGCTATGACCATCTCCGCCGTGACGGCGCTGCTGGGCGCGCTGCTGGGCATTTCCAGTGCGACCTATAAGCGGTCCAGCGTGGATGAGGAGGCCATGTGATGCCGAAGGTATACCTGTCCCCCGCCATGCATCAGGCGAACCCGTGCGTGTACAAAAGGCCGGACGGGAAGCAGTGCTACGAGGCGCTGGAGAACAACGAGTACATCGACATTCTGGAGCCGATTTTGAACCGCTGCGGCATCGAGACCAAGCGTGGATATAGGCGCACCCCCATGAACAGCGACAACGGCGACACCATCATGCGGCAGAACGTGGCGGAGAGCAACGCGTGGGGCGCTGACGTGCATTACATCAGCCACACCAACGCCATTGGCAACGGCACAGAGCAGACGCGGGTGAGCGGGTGCAACCCCATGTATTACACCTACTCCAAGAACGGCAAGAAGCTGGGAGAGATCATGGTGAAGTACCGCAGGAAGGTGTACCCCGGCAAAGTGACGCTGGTGGCCAACGATACGTGGTATGAGCTGCGGGTGCCTAACGCGGTGAGCTTTTATGAGGAGCACGCTTTTCACGACAACCCCAACGACATCGGCTGGTGGCACGAGCACATGACGAAGGTGGCGGAGAGCGCCGCCAAGGGGCTGTGCGAGTGGTTTGGCATCCAGTATGAGGAGCCGGAAAAAGAGCCGGAGGGAGAACCGGAGGTGCGGCTGGGGAACATCCTGCTGCACAATGTGGACGGCGACAGCGGCACATGGGAGCGTGTGCAGTAAGGAGGGACCAATGACCATTACGGAAGTGCTTTCGCGGGCGGACGAGCTGCGGCTGAACACCATAAGCCGGGAGCAGAAGGCGGCATGGGTGGCGGAGCTGGACGGGCAGATCGCGGAGCGGCTGGACGCAGAGGCACCGACGTACCACTGGCCGGAAGAGGAGGCGGAGCTGCTACTCCCCTCCCCCTATGACCGGGTGTACGTGCTGTATCTGTGCAGTCAGATCGACTACTACAACAACGAGACGGCGCTGTACGCCAACGACAAGGCGGTGTACGACGCGGCGCTGAACGAGGCGCTGGGATGGTGGCGGCGGGGACACTGCCCGCCGTATACCGGGAATGTGAAGGTGATGTGATGCGGATACCGGAGCTGCCGTATGAACTGAATCCCAACAAGGTGGAGATCGTGCAGATGCGGGGCATCAACTGGTCGGACGCATTGCAGGACGGCGACCTGCGGGACAGCCTGAATCTGTCGGCACGGCGGTGGCCGTATATCACCACCAGAAAAGGCCGGGTGAAGCAGGTGGGCTTTGACGGGGCCACGGCGCTGACGGCGTGGGACAAGCTGGTGGCGGTGAAGGGCACGAGTTTGTGGTACGACGGGCGGGCCGTGGGCACGGTGACGGCGGGCAAGAAGCAGTTCGCCGTGGTGAACACCAAGATGGTGATCTGGCCGGACAAGGTGTACCTGGACATGAAGGACAAGACGGTGAAGCCGCTGGCGGCCTCCGTGACAGGCAGCAAGGCCACCTTTACCACCAACAAAATGACCGTGAGCGGGTGGACGGACCTGACCACGCTGTTCAAGGCCGGGGACGGCATCACCATTTCCGGCTGCACCACCAAGACGGAGAACAACAAGGACATCGTGATCAAGAGCGTGACGGCCAAGGAGATCACGGTGGCGGACAACACTTTTACCGCAGCCAATGAGGCCAGCACGGCCATCAAGCTGGCGCGGAAGATACCGGACCTGGAGTACATCTGCGAGAGCGAGAACCGGCTGTGGGGCTGCGACAGCGACACGCAAACCATCTACGCCAGTGCGCTGGGCGACCCCACCAACTTCTATGTGTACGAGGGGCTTTCCACTGACAGCTACACGCTGGCGGTGGGCACGGAGGGCAAGTTCACCGGCTGCTGCAAGCTGAGTTCTTCGGTGCTGTTCTGGAAGGAGACAAAGCTGCACAAGATGCTGGGCAGCTATCCTGCGGAGTACGCCATGTACACCTACGAGATGGAGGGCTTGCAGGAGGGCAGCTACAAGAGCCAGCAGGTGATCAACGACACACTGTTCTATAAGGGCCCCCACGGGGTGTATGCCTATTCCGGCGGCACGCCCACGCTGATCAGCGACAACTTCGGCGAGAAGGAATTTGCCGAGGCGGTGGCGGGCAACGACGGCGACTGCTATTACCTGAGCGTGAAGGACGGCACCACGCACCACCTGATGGTGTACGAGACCAAGACGGGAATCTGGGTGCTGGAGGACGGCACGGAGGCGGTGGACTTCGCCCGGATCGGCAAGAAGCTGTATATGCTGGACGCCGATGGAAACGTGCTGCTGCTGGACGGAGAGGACACGCCCAGGACGCAAGAGTGGATGGCGCAATTTGCGCCCATGTATGAGACCATCAACGGCAAGAAGGCGTATTCCAAGCTGCTGATGCGGCTGGAGCTGCAGGCCGGGAGCTGGCTGGAGGCCAAGATGCGGTGCGACGGAAAGCCGTGGAGAAGCTGCGGCAGGGTGATTGGCAGCGAGGCCAACGTGACAGCCATGCGCCTGAGCGCCACCCGGTGCGACAAGTTTGAACTGCGGCTGGAGGGCAAGGGGCCCTGCACGATCCTGGGCATTTCCAGAGAGTTCATTGTGGGGAGTGATGTGACATGATCGTATTCCCGGAGAGCATGAACGAACTGCCCAAGGGCAACACAAAGGAGGCCCTGAACGTGGTGGAGCAGTACATCAACTACATAAAGCAGCGCGTGGAGTGGGCGATGGGCAACGTGACCAAGAACGTCAGCGCGGCGGGCGTGTCCAGCGCGGAGATGTATATCCTGCTGACGGCGCTGCAGAACACGGTGTCGGCTCTGCAGAGCACGGTGAACAGCCAGGGAGCCAGCATCTCGGCCCTGCTGCAGAGCGTGACCGTGCTGCGGAACGACCTGAACGCCCTGGCGGGGCGCGTGACCACCACGGAGAACAACTACACGGCACTGAACAACAAGTACACGGCGCTGGAGCAGAGAGTGGCGGCGCTGGAGAACAAGGAGGCTGGATAATGGCAACGAAGAAAAAAGACGATCTGCAAAGCAAGATCAACGGGCTGGGCAAGGGCATTGCCAGCGGCGTTGGTGATTACCTGAATAATGCAATAAGCGGTATTACGGGCGGGATGTCCAACGGTAAATCTATCGGCGAGACGCTGGACGAGATCAAGAGCTCTGGCAACAGTTACCGATACACACCCCCTACCCTGCCCTCTTACAGCGGCACACAGCAGAGTAAGCAGCAGGTCACTATGCCCACCAGCATCGGGGATCTGCCCACCTATGACAGCACTTACATGGACCAGCTGAACGCCCTGGCGCGGCAGCTGACCAGCATGAACTACGACGACTGGACCAAGGGCAGCCAGTATCAGGCGCTGGCGGACCGGTACGGCCAGAACGGCAGGCTGAGTATGCAGGACGTGCTTGGCCAGGTGGCCAGCCGCACCGGCGGACTGGCAAGCAGCTACGCCACCACGGCGGCACAGCAGCAGTACAACCAGTACATGGCGCAGCTGGAGGAAGTGGCGCGGCAGATGTATTCGCAGGACCGCAACGACCTGATCGACAGCGCCAACCTGTACCGCGATCTGGCCAACGACGAGTACGACCGGTACCGCGACAGGGTGAGCGACTACAACGCGCAGCTGGCGGCGGCACAGTCGGCGGCACGGAGCGCATACAGCGGAAGTTCGACCAGCAGCAAAAGCACCGGCTCGACCAGCAGCTCCGGCGGTCTGGATAATTACAACGCGGTAAAGAACAACATTTTGATGTACGCCGACCGCGGTATGGATGCGGTATCAAATCGGCTTATCAACCAGGCATGGGGGAAGATGAGTGCATCACAGCAGAAGGACCTCATGAACACGCTGAAGAAAAAAGGCTGGGCAGAGTAACAGGAGGAAAAACGCATGGCGAACAGAACGGTGGAGATGCCGGTGGTCAATACGAAGAAACAGCAGCAGGGCGACGCGGTGGAAATGCCGGTGGTCAACACAAAGCGGCAGACAGTAACGGCGCAGCAGGGCAGCATTTCCATGCCGGTGGTCAACACACGGAGGCAGCGCACTGCCGCGGATACTGTCAAAGCGAATACGGCGCAGGACGGCAACCAGAACTTTCTCAGCAGGGCGTGGAAAACCATAACCGGCGGACTGAAGGGCAGCGCGGCGGGCAACATGGATGCAATGGGCGTGGCGTATCAGGCCGGTCAGGGCGGCAGAACGCAGCAGAACGCCCAGGGGCTGAAGGACGCGCAGTGGGCGCTTGCCAGAGCCAAGCGGGCATATGATCAGGAGCAGTCCGTGGCCACGGCGGCGGAGCTGAACAACGCCATGACGGCCATGCGGGCATATTCTACGGTGCTGGGCAGCGGCGCATACGATCAGGCGCTGAAGGCAGCGTATAATGTGGCGTCCCAGCTGGACACCGGCGACATGAACGCGCTGTATGAGAGCCTCGGCAAGGTGCAGGTGGACCCCAACACCGGTGTGCAGCAGAAGGCCACGGAGGCGGCGCGGGATCTGGCGGCGCAGGTGCAGCAGTCCGGCGCACGGGACATTGAGCGGGCCAAGACCGGACTGGGTACCTTCGGGCAGATGGTGGTGGACGTCGGTGCGTCGATGGCGCAGATGGGCGGCGACTTTGCCACCAACGCACTGCTGGGCACCACGGGGAGCATGATTCCCTTTGCCACGCGGGCTTTCGGCGGCGGCACCATGCAGGCACGCTCCGAGGGCGCGGACTTCGGGCAGCAGATTGCCTATGGCGGTGCGTTGGCCGGGAAGGAAGTGCTGACGGAGAAAATGTTCAACATCGCCCTGCCCTTTGCCAAGGCATACGGCGGCGGTGCGCTGGACGACGTGACGCAGAAAGCCATCCAGACCGCCGTGGACAAGCTGGGGCGGACCCCGGCGGGCAAGCGGGCGCTGAACGCGGCCTTGCAGTTGACGGCCTCCGGCGTGAGCGAAGGCATGGAGGAACTGATCGGCGACTGGATGGAGTGGCAGATGCCGCGCATCTACGGCGGCGACGTGGACACCGCCAGCGAGACGCTGGCCAACTCCCTGTACGATTTCGTCGTGGGCGGTATGTCCGGCGTGGCAGGCAGCGCGATTACCCCCGGCACCTATCAGTACGGCAACGAGGCGGCGACAGTGCAGGAGAACACCGCGCCGGAGATGAACGAGAAGGCGGCGGAGGCCGTGGAGGCCCTGCGGCAGGGCAAGAACATCACCGGCAATCAGGCGGCGGCCATTGCCAAGGACCCCATCGCCGTGGCGGCGCTGGAACAGGCCACCGGCGTGCAGTTGGACACGGAGAAGCCCATCAGTGAGCTGAAACGGGACATCGCCGCCCTCTCCGGGCGCGAGAGCGTGCAGGAGCGCGTGGAGATGCCCGCGTATACCCCTCGGACGCAGAAGCGCACACAGAGCGCCACAGGCGGTTTTATGGAGAGCGGACAGCAGGCGTACAACGCCCTGCGACAGGAAAACAGCAGCGCGGAGGCGTATGCTGGCTTTTCCGGGATGTACAATGCGGGGCTGAACGGCGTGGACGCAGATCAGGTGAACAGTCGGTTTGCGCAGTATCTGACCCCGGAGCAGCGGTACGCGGCGTACAACGCCGGATTGCAGGATGCGGCCACGGCGACGGCGCGGGAGAACGCGGAGGTAAAGCGCGTGACCGTGGATGCCGGGGCGGGACTGGTGAACAACGAGTGGTACCGGAACCTGATCCGCAACAACAAGGGGACGGCCAAGACGCTGAACGAGATGGGCAAGAAGCTGGGCGTGCGCATTGAGTTCGTGGAGAGCGTGATGGACGGCAAGGCCAACGGCCAGTACCTGAAGGAGAGCAACACCATCCAGATCGCGCTGGACGCCGACAACCCCATCATGGAGGTGGCGGCCCACGAGATCACCCACCGTATGCAGGACCTGGCGCCGGAGGAGTACCGGGCGTTCCGGCAGGCGGCGATAGAGTACCGCATGCGGGAAAACGGCGCGGACACGGAAACGGAGGTCGTGCAGCGGTACATGGAGGCGGCGGAGAGAGCCGGCGTAACGCTGACGCAGGACGAGGTGATGGACGAGATCGTTGCGGACTTCGCGGGGCGGATGATCGAGGACACGGATCTGTTCGCACAGTTTGCCAAGGACAACCGCACGGCGGCGCAGAAGCTGCTGGACGGACTGAAGGAGTTTATCGCCAAAGTCAAGGCTATGTTCACCGGCAAGGCCAGAGACAACGCGACGATGGATGCCTACGGCAAGACCTTCGTGGAGCTGGAGGACATCGCGCAGAAGTGGCAGGCGGCCTTTGACGCGGCGGAGCGGCAGGCGGAGAGGGCAAAAACCGCTGCCGGTGAGGGCGACGGTGCAAAGTATCAGATCAAGCAGTTTCCCAATGGCATGAAATACGTTCAGGCGGACAGACAAGTGTTATTTGGCAACGACCCCAAGGCGTGGAGTGAACAGCTGGAAAACTATATCAACGGCAAAATCCGCAATCACGAGGATGTTCGCCTGATTGCCGAGGACGGCGATGTTCTGCTCCTGACAAGTAAATCTGCCGGGAAGCTGAGTAGCATTTACGACAACAATGGTCGAACGATGGATGAAAAAGCATTTGAACGTAAAGCAAATGCGGCTGCTCACATCGACGAACTCATTAAGGTTTCTGAGCGCGGAGGAAAGACTGTCCTTGACTTTGGCGGGCGTCACGGTGACATGGCAAAAGACGGCTGGAACTATCGAACGGCGTATTTCATGGATTTTGATGGAAAGTATTATCGAACGCGCATTTCCGTTGCGCTGGGTAAGGATGGGAGCATTGTCTACAATATCGGGGAAATGCAAGAAAGAAGCACTCCCCAAATTAACGGCTCTTCCGGAAACTCCGGCGCTCAGCGGGGGAATGCTTCTGGTATTAGTATACTCACCGATGGCGAGAATGTCAAGCCGAAGTTTTTGCTGAAAGCGCCTGTGGAGGAGACAAAAAACCTGCTGGCGCTGCATAACCTGACAGAGAAGAACCTGCTGGATGCCGCAAAGATTGGCGGACTTCCTATGCCGAGTATTGCCATCGTAAAGGCAGACGAAGGCCACGGCGAGTACGGCGATATTTCGTTTGTGTTCAGCAAGGATACCATTGACCCGCAGCTGTTCCGCAGCAACAAGGTATACGGTTACGACGCATGGACACCAACTGCCCCGCGAATTGAGTATGAGGTAAATGAGAAATCCGCCAAGAAGATCCACGACCTATTCTACCGCATGGAGCGGGCGAAAGGCAGGAGCTTTGCAGACCCCTTATATTCTGCGGCAAACACGCTGGAGGACGAGCTGAACCGGAAGGGCGGCGTAGATAAAGTTGTCGGAGCTATGCGCGACGACCCGCGCGTGATGAACATTTATCTGGAAGATACCGGGCGGGGTGCGGTAGAAAACGTAATGAAGCGCGAAGTCACACGCATGGACGACAACCAGCAGGAAATGGCATCGTTCCTGATCCGCGAATTGGGGGAGAGCACTGTAAACGATTTTCGCGCAAAGGGCGGCGAGTCGCCTGTTGCGGCAAGAAAACTGTGGTACAAGGAACACGGCGAAGCGCTGAACGCCGCACTGCAAAAATACTACGAAAAGCTGGGGCTGCCTGCAAAGGATGCGGCCGATGTGGTAAACGCAGAAACCGTTGCGGCAAAAATGCGGTATATGTTGGATACGCGGAAATATCTGGCCGGTAACACGGAAACTGTGACGGAAGAAGTGGACAGGGACGCCACCAACAAAGCTATCCGCGACAAGGTAAATCAGAAGGAGTACGAGCAATGGCTGGATGATCTGTTTGACGGTGTTGTAAAAAACGAGGGCATTTACAACGGGAAAGACTACTATACATCCTCCGGCAATCGCAGGAGTTTTTCGGCAACGCACTATGAGATCACGCTGGAAAACATTGTTAAGGCGATGAAGCAAGGCGATCAGAAGGGTGCCAACACATTCTTTGGTGGCCAGGCAATTTGGGGTGTTGCGTCAAAGGATTACGGCTCTATTGACGAGATCAAGGCCGACTCCGGGCGGCTGCAGAAAATGACCGAGGAAGAATACAGCGCTATTCGGCAGAAATATTCTGAACGCCTTGCGGAGCTGACCAACGAGATCAAGGATCCTGCAGCAAGGAATGAGTTTATCGCATCGGACGATGCGGCGTCGGCTATTGTAGAGACGCTGCGTACAAAACGGACGGTGGCGGGAATTGATAAAGAGCTGCGGACATACCCCACGCTGCAAATCAAACCGGATACGGCGGAAAAAGTGCTGCAGCTGTATGAAGACATTTCCAATATGCCGACCGGGTATTTTGAGGCAAAGCCGCAGAGAGCCGTAGGTTTTGATGAAGTGTTGGCGGCGGTCATCCCTAACGACGCCAGCGCAGAGGTAAAGGCAGCGCTGGAAAACGCCGGTGTGCGGATGATCGAATACACAAGCGGAGACGAAAAAGCACGGCTGGATGCCGTGAACAGCGTAGAGGGAGCCAGATTTCAGCTGCGGAGTACGGCTGACATTGAACAGGAGGTGCGGGACCTGAAACGGGAGCGCACGGTACTGGCCAGCCGCAACCGCGCATTGGAGCAGCGGGTGCAGGAGCTGAAGGGCGAAATGCGCATCAGCAAGGAGCCGTCCGTAGTGCTGCGGGACGTGAAAAAGCTGGGGCGCGAAACCATACGCAAGTACGGCAGCGACGTGAAATACGGAGACATTCAGGCCGACATGGAGGCGCTGGGCAAGGCTGTGATGAAGAAAGACGTGAGCATGGCCGACCTGATGCCCTACGCCAGAAACGCGGCGACGGCCATCGTGGACAACACGACGGAGTTGACGGAGCACGGCGCGGAGCTGCTGGAGATCAAAGACTACCTGAAGCGGCAGAAGATCCTTTTCAACGGAGAGATGGACCACTACAACGAGTTCCGCAATCGGTACATGGGAACGCTGAAGCTGAACAAGTCGGAGGGCTTGCCGGTGGACACCATGTACGAGGAAATGACGGAGATGTTCGGCGAGGGCTATTTCCCCAGCGACGTGTATACCGAGGCGGACAAGCTGCAGCAGATCGCGGATGTGCTGGACAGCATGGACAGCATCTATGAAAACCCCTTTGACAGCTACCGTGACGCAGCCATTCAGGAGATCGCCAACGACATCATTGACGGCATGATCTCTGACCAGGTGCGGCAGAAGAAGACCTTTGCCGACCGGCGGGAGCTGGAGAAGCAGGAGGCCGTGGGCCGGGTGCGTGAAATGCTGACAAAGGAGCGGGAAAAGCGCCGGGACATGGTGAAGCGGATGCGCCGGGAGTACAGCGAAAAGACACAGAAGGGCCGGGAGAAGCGGTACGCCGCGGAGATGCGTGCAAAGATCGCCAGACACACGGGGCCTTTGTCCGAAAAGCTGCTGCGACCCACGGACAAAAAGCACATTCCGGAGGAGCTGCGCGTGGTGGTGGCCGATCTGCTGCGGAACATCAACCTGGAGAGCGCATACAGCTACGACGAGAACGGGCGGCTGCGGAAAAACGCCGGCGGCGACCCAACCCGACGGACGCAGGAGGCCGTAAAGCTGAAAAAGGCATACGAGGACATCATTGCCCGTGAGGCGAACATGGTGGTGGACCCCGATTTGCTTGACAGCGGCGGTCTGCTGGACAGCCTGGCGGCGCTGGGCGGAAAGCGTATCGCCGACATGAACGTGACGGAGCTGGAGACCGTATGGAACGCGGTGCGGGCCATCGAGGCCACGCTGACCAGCTACGACCGGACGCTGGCGAACCAGAAGTATGCACGGACCAGCGAGTGGGCGGACAGCCTTATGATGGGCAGCATGAGCCGAAAGCGGCGGAACCGAAAGATCTCGCTGGATATGGCGGACCCGTATACGTTCTTTTCCGCCTACGGCGACGGCGGCATGCAGGTATACCGGACGCTGCGGAACGCGCAGGACCGGGAGCACGTGATGCTGACGGAGCTGCGGGAGGCGGCTAAAAAGTTCCTGGATGCGGACGTGTACAAAAACCGCTTTGAACGGCACACGTTCACCACAAGCCGTGGCGTGGAGCTGACGCTGACCAACGAGCAGATCATGCACCTGTACAACCTGGCAAAGCGCGGTGAGCAGGCCATGAACCACCTGATGGTGGGCGGCATCGTGCAGCCGGAGATCAAGCGGGACGGCAAACTGAAAGCCATCCCCCGCGGGACGGAGAACATTCTGCTGACGCTGGAGGACGTCAGGGCCATCACGTCCGTGCTGACACCGGAGCAGATCAAGGTGGCGGACGGATTGCAGAAGCTGGCCAGCACGAAGCTGGCGGAGTGGGGCAACGAGGCCAGCATGGCGGTGTACGGTTACCGCAAGTTCATGGAGGCGCACTACTGGCCCATCAAGACGGCGAAGGAGGCCACGGCATCCAGCGTGGAGAAGGGACCGGACATCGCCAGAGAGATCAAGAATATGGGCAGCGCAAAGGCCCTGACGCCCAACGCCAGCAACGCGCTGGACATCGGCGGCGTGTACGACGTGTTTGCGCAGAATGCCAGCGACATGATCAAGTACGCCACGCTGCTGGCCCCGATGGAGGACATCAATCGTCTGTACAACTACCGGTACCGGGACAGCATGGGCAACCTGACCGGAAAGAACGTGCGGCAGGTGCTGTCCGGCGTGTACGGCGACGCGGCGCAGAGCTACTGGCGAAACCTGATGCGGGACGTGCAGAACGGCATGGTGAAGAACGCCAGCGCCACCACAAGGGCCGTGGAGCGCATTGTGGGCAACACAAAGGGCGCTGCTGTGGGTGCGAACCTGCGCGTGGTCATTCAGCAGCCAACGGCGTACTTCCGGGCGGCGGTGGTGCTGGACCCGGAGAACATGGCGAAGGGCCTGGGCAACGGCGTGACCAAAGGCAACGGATGGGACAAGGCCCGGAAGTGGGCGCCCATTGCGGGCATCAAGGACACGTCCGGCTTTGACCAGGGCAGCCGGTACACCATTGCGCGGGAGGTATACGGCACGGACGGCGGCTTTATGGAGCGGCTGAACGACAAGAGTATGTCACTGGCCGGGAAAGCCGATGCGATTACGTGGGGCAAGATCTGGAACGCCTGCGAGTGGCAGGTGGCGGCGGACATGAACCTGGAGGTTGGCAGCGACGCCTACTATCAGCAGGTGGCGGAGGTGTTTACGGATGTGATCGACCAGACGCAGGTGGTGGACGGCATCATGCAGCGGACGCAGATCATGCGCGACAGCGATGCGCTGACGCGGCAGGCCACGTCCTTTATGGGTGAGCCGCTGAAAAGCCTGAATATCCTGATGCGGTCCTACGACGCATGGGTGTATGAAACGAACCCGCAGAAGCGCAGCAAGGCGCTGAAGCAGCTGAAGCGGGCCGTGGGTGCCCTGCTGGTGACGGACGTGGTGAACGCGCTGGCACAGTCCATCGTGGACGGCCTGCGGGACGACGACAAGGACAAGAAATACTGGGAGCGCGTTTTGGAAGCCTTTACCGGCATTACAGGGGAGGAAAAGGACTTTGGCGAGGCTGTCAAGAACATCACGCTGCAGGGCAATGTGAAGGGCAACATCACGCTGGTGGGCCGTATCCCCTACGCCAAAGACATTATATCCATTCTGCAGGGCTACACCGTAGACCGCATGGATGCCGGCGCGGTGGACGACATCGTAAGGGCCACCAAGTCCATGATCGCTAGCGCCAACGGCAGCGGCAAGAAGACGGCGGCCTACAACGCCAAGCAGCTCATTACGATGGTCAGCAAGATCTTCGGCGTCAGCGTGGCGAACCTGGGCCGGGATACCTGGGCCATTGCCAGAAGTATTGCCAGCGAGACTGGGAATGTGCGGCTGATGTTTGAGATGGAAAAGGCCATCTACCGCATGGACAAGAGCGCCGGGAACCGGAAAACGTGGTGCGAGCTGCTGTACCGGGCGCAGAAAGACAGGGACACCGAAACGGCGCGCCTGATCTACCGGGAGATGCTGGCGCACGGCTATGAGGAGACGGACGTGCGCCAGGGCGTGGAGGCCATTATGAAGCAGGAGCAGGGCGTAAACTCTGTGAAAGAACTGAGAAACCGGTGGATGGCACCGTAAAACAAAGAAAGGAGCAACGGGCGATAGGCGCAACCATCCTATGGCACCATCCCGCCGCAAGGCGGTCCGCAGGCCTGCGTAAGCAGGATGAACCAGCAGCACAGGGAAATCCGCGCCATGCTGAAGGGCATGGCACCCAAAAGGGCTATCGCATGGATCCAATCTTTTGAGTTACCACAAGAGGAAGCCCAGTGCATCGCGGAGTGTGATGTGCGGCGTCGCAGTTGCGTGGAGCAGGCATTTTGTATGAATGTGTCTGTGGACGTGGTAAAACGATGCCGGCGAAGGGCATACCGAAAAATTGCAGACGGGCTGAACGCAGAAAAAAGCCACACCTGAAAAGGTGTGGCTTTTTATTTGCCGCCGAAAGGGGGACGGCGGCGTGTGTTGGGGGGGATAGCCTGATTATACGGCGAAATAAATAAAAACGCAATAGAGACGCACTGATTTTTAACGCGCACTTATCAGCCACTTTATCGCCACTTTGAAATGGGCATATCCCTGTATGCTTACAGTAAAGAGAGGTGGTCGTGATGTTCGTGCGCTATAACCCAAACCCGGCGGGCAAAAACGTGGGGGATTGCCCGGTTAGGGCCATCTGCAAGGCCACGGGGCAGGGCTGGCATGAGACGTATGTGCAGCTTTGTATGCAGGGGCTGGCTTTGGCGGATATGCCCAGTGCCAACAATGTATGGGGCGCGTATCTGAAAAAACTGGGATTTAGGCGGCATATTATCCCGGAGGATTACCCGGACAGCTATTCCGTGGGTGACTTCGCAAGAGAGCACCCGCGTGGTACATATCTTCTGGCGCTGGAGTCCCATGTGGTGTGCGTGATAGACGGAGACTGGCATGACACGTGGGACTCCGGGGCCGAAACACCTTTGTATTTTTGGGAAAGGACGGATGAGGAATGAACTATCCCTATTACGGAAACCCCTATATGCCGCCAATGCAGGACAACCTTGCCCAGCTCAGGCAGCAGCAGATGATGCCCCAGCAGATGCCGCAGATGCAGAACCCTATACCGCAGAGCGGCGTGCAGTGGGTATCGGGCGAACAGGAGGCCAGGAGCTGGATGGTGGCGCCTAACGCGGCGGTGGCCCTTTGGGACAGCACGGCGCCCACGGTGTACCTGAAGCAGGCGGACGCCAGCGGCAAGCCGACGCTGAAGGTATACGACCTTGTGGAGCGGCTTGCAAACGCGCCTGAAGCAAAAAAGGACCCCGGGGCGGAATATGTGACCCGGGCGGAGCTGGATAAGCTGGCGGCCATTGTGGCCGAAATGAAGGCCAAGAAGAAGCGCAAGGTGGAGGAGGAAGAGGACGATGAGTAATCCGTTTTATCAGGCGATGGGCGGGAACGTGAACCCGCTGGGGAATTTTGGACAGCTGGTGCAGAAGTTCCAGCAGTTCAAAACGAGCTTTCAGGGCGACCCGAAAGCAGAAGTAGAGAAGATGCTGCAGAGCGGCGCGCTGACGCAGGAGCAGTTGAACCGGGCACAGGCGATGGCGCGGCAGTTTCAAAACCTTTTGTGATCAATATCGTGGCCACGATTTGATGAAATACATCTTTATCCGAAAGGAGTGACAACAATGGCAATTACTGACGGCAGTCCCACCATGACCATGCCTGTGGCCCCTACCGGCATGATGGGCAGCGGCTTTGGTGGCGAAAACGGATGGTGGGTCATCCTGTTTATCATCCTGCTGTTCGGCTGGGGCCGTAACGGCTACGGCAACAACAACGGCAGTGTGATGGACGGTTATGTGCTGACCTCCGATTTCGCCAGCGTTGAGCGCAAGCTGGACGCGGTGAATAACGGCATCTGCGACTCCACGTTTGCCCTGAACAACGCTATCAATGGAGGCTTTGCTACGGCAGAGCTGTCCCGCGCAAACCAGCAGGCGGCGCTGATGCAGCAGCTCAACGCCATGCAGATGCAGTCTCAGGAGTGCTGCTGCGAGAACCGGGCGGCTATCGCCCAGGTGCGGTACGACATGGCGACGCAGGCCTGCGATACCCGCAACACCGTGCAGACGGCGGCCCGGGACATCGTGGAGAACGCGAACGCCAATTCCCGTGCGATTTTGGACTTCCTGACGCAGAGCAAGCTGCAGGATCTTCAGAGCGCCAATCAGGAGCTGCGCCTTGCCGCATCTCAGGCTGCGCAGAACAACTACCTGATCTCCCAGCTGCGGCCCACGCCCATTCCCAGTTACCCGTCCTGCAACCCGTGGGCAAGCGGCAGTTATACCGGCTGCTGCGGCTGCTGACAACTGCATAGCACCAGCTGTTCGGAATTTCCGAACTGTTCAGCCCCGTGCTGATACTGACACCAACGCGGCGGGGCAATAGCTCCGCCGCTGTATTTTGAAAGGAGTGATTATTTTGGCCGAGTTTACCAACGCCAATATCGTGACTGTGGCCGCAGGGCAGAATGTGCCTCTGACGGAAACCGCGGTCAACAGCAAGCCGTGCATCGTACATCGTGAGGGTGCCGGGGTGGTGACGCTGCGTGGACTGACGAACCAGTGCAGAGCACTGTACAAAGTCACTTACGGCGGCAACATCGCCATTCCCACCGGCGGCGCCGTGGGAGCCATCACCGCCGCGCTGGCCGTCAACGGCGAGGCGCTGACCAGCGCCACAGCGACGGTGACGCCTGCTGCCGTGGAAAACTATTTCAACATCTACGTTTCCGCGCAGGTGTGCGTGCCGAAGGGCTGCTGCCTGACGGTCGCCATGAAGAACACCAGTACGCAGGCGGTCAGCTTTGCCAACAGCAATCTGACCGTTGAGAGAATTGCGTGAGAGGAGGGACGACATGAACATGAAGGAACTTTTTGGCATCCGCGAGATGCTGTGTGACGAGCTTTCCGAGTATACCGGCAAGCAGGAGATGGGCACCGGGGAGCTGGACGTGATCCACAAGTTGACGGCCTCTATCAAGAACATTGATAAGATCGCCATGTTTGAGAGCGGCGGGTACAGCCGTGACGACGGGTATTCCCGCGAGGATGGGTATTCCCGCGGCGGCGACTGGGATGCAAGCATCCGGGGTACGTATGGGCGCGGCAGCTCGTACCGGCGCAAGAGAGACTCTATGGGCCGGTATAGCCGCGATGACGGGTATTCACGCGATGGGCATGCCAAAGATGTGATCGAGCGCATGATGCAGGATACCGATGACCCCAACGTGAAAGAGGCGCTGCGGCAGTGTATGCACGTGGTGGAGAAGGGCTGACGGTCGAATTTCATATGTAATTTCATATGTAATTCGTATGTAATTTTCTTGTGATTTTTACAAATGAGGCGTAATTATCACAAGATAAACGCAAAAGAGCAAAAGCCGGAAAGCGTTGAAAGCAAAAGGAAAACCGGGAAAACGTTGTGTTTCCTCGGTTTTCTCTTTGGCGCGGAAGGAGGGATTTGAACCCGACAGAAAAAAGTTGGAACGCCGCATAAACACACGGTTTTTTATTTTGCATCTGTAATTTCATCTGTAATTCGTGATGAAAAGTAGTCGTTGATGGCGGTGTTTGCGGTGGTCTTAGCACTGTCGAACACATAGGAATATGTCTTTCTGTAAGTGCTTTCGCAACTCCAGCCGCCGCGCTCCATTGCGATGCGGTCGTCAATGCCCAGCGACTTCATAACGGCGGCATTGGTGTGGCGCAGGCCGTGGACGGTGGTATCCTGAATTCCGGCGCGGTCGCAGGCGCGGTGGATATGCTTTCGGACAGTGTCGGGGTGCATAGCAAACAGGCGGCCATCTGGACGGTGCGGGAGCTGGCGTATTTTATCCATGATATAGTCCGGGCAGTCTATGGTACGCTGGGAGGATAGATTTTTTGCGGTGTTCTTCTGAACCCAGTGGTTATGCTCATCAGGGACGACGGCGCGGCGGATGTGAAGCAGATTGCGCTCCGTGTCCACGCAGTCCCAACACAGGCCCACGATCTCGGAACGGCGCATACCCAACCAGACAGCCAGCAGGATTGGGATCTCGCAGAAATCGCCCTGGACGGCCTCTACCAGCTTGCCGATGTCCTCCGGCTGAAGGTATTTTTTGACCGGCTTCTGCACCTGCGGCAATCGGACGCCGAATACGTCCACGCCGCACTCCTTCAGTACGGGGCGAATGAGCCCATAGGCGTTGGCTACGGTTTTGGCAGAGACGGTCTTGGCCTCCGCATTGACAGCGATCTGCACGTCCTGCTTGGTAATGGTGCGTACATCACGATACATGAGAGACGGAAACCTGTTTTTCTGTGCGGTTTTATAGCCGCGGACAGTAGACGGAGAGAGGACGGCGCTTTTGCTTTCAATGTAGTCGTCTATGGCGGCGGTTAGGGAAACGTGCTCCGCCTTAGTGTGCTCTTTGGCGCCGGACTTCAAGGCGGCGGCTTCGTTCTCCGCCTCGCGCTTGGTGGGTGCGGTAACGGAGATGCGCCGACCGTCGATCATAACGTTAACGTTCCAGTTGCCAGAGGGCAACTGCGTTGCTTTTGGTATTTTCACGGGATACCTCCAATGGAAATTGCACACAAAAACATAACAAGAAACTTGTGAATTACGTCTATTGAAAACAAGAAACTTGTCATGTACAATGTCTGTGTAAAATAGAACAAATGTTTTATACGTTAAGGCTTGGCGTGTGGGTCCTTTGCGTAACGCAGGGCCACGATAAAAACGGTGGCAAAAATGCCGATGCCAACGGCAAGCAGCAAAAAGACGATCCATGCGAATATGCTGGCCTCTCCGCCCTGAATAAGCCCCTGGTTGGGCACACGGTAGTCAAAGAAGATATAGCCCGCGATAACCGCCAAAAATATGGCACACACAAGCATGAGGCCGTAAATGGCGAATTGGGTGATCCGCGTTTTTTTGCGCTGGTAATCAATGGTTTTCGCCATCTGCTCCATGCTGCCCTCAAGACGGGCAATCTCCAGCTCGTTATGGTGGTCGTGCTGCAGCTGGACCATCTGATCCTCCGGGGGCAGCGTTTCTATGATGCCGAAATACCGGTCCAGCGATACACCGAGGGCGGCGCAGATGGCACCGGCATTATAGACGTTGGGCGCCTTGGATTTGGTAGCAAAAAAGTTTCCGATGGTGGATATTGAAATTCCGGTTTCGTCTGCCAGGTCCTGAATGGTGATATTCTGGCGGTCCCTTGCTTCGCGGCACAATTCCTTTAACGTATCTTCCATTTTTCCCCCTTTTTCCCTTTTTGGCGGTCAATTCTCCTAATTCTGTTGCAGAAAAACAGCGGTTTTCCCTTTTTGGCGTTGACCGACCCAACTTAAAACTGCTACGGTAAAGCCGCAGCAGACAGGCGTGATGGTTGGTGTGTCTGCTGTAAGCCCCCGCCGCCGTTGCGGAGGCGGCGGGGGCGCCTGGGTTGTTAAATTGCCATAATTGCAATACAAATCATGGCAAACGAAATATATAAAGCAATTGATCTAAAGCAGGTGTAATTTTCAGACGCTTTTCCCATTATAGACGCGCACCAGTCCAAATAAATGCAATAGCGCTCCATTGTATCATTAAAGCCAATAACATCATCTATTGGCGGGAACTTATCTGAAAACTTTTTTGGGCAAGAACATCTTTCTTCTCCAAACCGAGTAAACAAAAAGAAAGTAATAATGGGGATTGCGGCAAAAATAAACCCCAAAAGTAGATAATCACGGTTGGTTTGAGCGCCCCATATATAAAGCAAAGTAATTGCTGAAGCGGAAAACAAAAACCATTGTCCGCCAAATGCCCAAACGCTTGGAGTATCACAATAGCTTAATAAATATCTGGATTTTGCTTCCCCGTATGTTTGTAATATTGCAGGAGCACATTTTGTGCTTATGCATATTTCTCCAGTTGCCGGGCAAATGCCATGATTATGGCTGATGCTGTCATTAAAGATAAGTAATAAATCGCTTGGCGGAACTGCATTTTCTATACATATTGTCCCTCTATAAGCACAATAACCAATAATAACTCCAACAACGGCAAGAAAAATAAATCTTGAAATAATCCAAAATGGCGGCGGGAACATGTCGCGGCAAATAATGCCTGCAATAATAATTATCCCGCAACTGGCAATAAGTCCATCTTTCATATACATTTTATACATAAATACACCCCCTTTCTGGCACCTATTATATAACTTGGCGAAGAAATTACAAGTGTAAGGCGGGGATTTTAGTACAACTGAATAAAACACGGGATAGGAATTGGACAATTTGACGAAGGAATGAGGGAGAAAATGGACAAGATGTTTACGAAAGAAAGCTATTTGGCGGAAATAGACGCGGCAAAAGAATTGCCGGAGTGCGAAAGATTTCACGCATACGCAAAAATCAACGATGCAATAAACCGGCAACTGTTTCCTGACTGGGACACGCAAAAAGCGCAGATGGTCAAGATTGAGGATCTTCCCGTCGTGGGATCCGATTTGACTTACGGTGAGCTATGTCATCAGCGACATATTGATTGGCGTACAGGGGCACCCATCCCTTGCGCAGAGAATCAGGGGTAACGCAAAAGGCTGCAGCAATGCGCAGCAGCTCCTCATCGGTGGGGTTCACCGTACCGAAGATCATGAAGCTGGCCCGGTCGGTATTGCAACCGACGATTTCAGCCAGAACAGGAGCCGGCACATCGTACTGCGCCGCCAGAATGGAGACAGGAGCCGGAGCCCAGATCATCTTGGTATTCAAATCTACATAGGGACGCCCGCTTTCGGAAACGGAGGCGGGCGCTTTTTCGCCCGTCAGTTCTTCAATGGATACGCCGAGAGCGGCGGCGACGGCGGACACACGATCATACGGCGGATAGCTTTTTGCGGTTTCCCACCCAGCGATCACGCCATTTCCAAAACCCAAAGAACGCTCCAGCGCGGCCAGAGAAGTGCCGCGCTTTTTGCACAGAGCACGAATATTTTCGACAGGAAACGACATAGAAAAATTCCTCCTAAAAATAGATGTTTCCCTATTGACAATTAGGAGCACGGCTATTATAATTAGAAGCGCAGAGGGTGCAAAAGCCAAAAGCCCCCTGAATGTCAGGCGGTTAGGGATAGTCTCAAATGGTGGTGGTGCATCTATTTTAGACTATCCTCTAACCGTTGTCAAGCCTAAACACGAAGGGAGGATGATTTTTTTGTTTTACGAAAACGTGAAGAAGCTGTGCGAGAAGAAGGGGACGAACTTCTGCGCGGTGGAGAAGGCCTGCGGCATCGGTAACGGCGTGCTGGGCAAGTTCTCAGACGGAGACCGGGACCCCAGCGTGAAAACGTTGAAAAAGCTGTCAAAGTACTTCAACGTGCCGATGGACAAGTTGCTGAAATAGGAAAACGCCGAAGGAGGGAAAGAAATGTTGAGGCCGCAGCAGACGGCGAAGCGGAAACGCGGGTTTGAGAGCGCGGTACGCGGCGCGATGGGACGGGCGCTGATCCGTACCAACAAGGAGCTGGGACAGGCTGTGGGCATGACAGAGACGCAGATGTCCTATCGGATGAGCGGAAAGACCAAGTGGTCGATCGAGGAGGTGTGGGCGCTGGACAGCGTGCTGCACTTCACAGACGAGGAGAAGCTGATGATGATCGGAGGGGCGAAATGACGTGGTTTGCATGGACGCTGGCGTTCATCGGCGCGGCGTGGCTGAGCTGGGCTATCGTCAAGGGCGTGGAGGCGCTGGGGCGATGAGAGAGCGGAACAGGCGGGCGCGGGAATACTCCAGGATGTGCCGGACCAGACGATGGTGCAGGCGTATGTGGGTAGTGGCAATCGTCCTGTGGGTGATGCTGCTGGTGCTGGTGGCGTGGTGCCTGACACTGCCGCCGGTGCAGGAGGACGTGGTGCAGTCACCGGCCACGGAGGAGATCGCGGAGCCGGAGGCGGAGAACGTGCTGGTATGTGACATCACCGGGTACTGCGCGTGCTGCACACCCTACGCCCACATGAACCAGCGGGATGGCAAGGTGCTGACGGCATCCGGCCTGTGGGTGGACATCGGCGAGGCGGTGGCGGTAGACCCGGACGTTATCCCGCTGGGCAGCACGGTGACGCTGGGCGGCAAGACTTACATAGCAGCCGATACCGGTGTGTACGGCTACACGGTGGACGTGCTGATGAACCACGAGGATGCACAGACCGCCGGGGCGGTGAGAGCTATGGTGACGTGGGAGGACGCGACATGAAAACGGTATGTCCGAGAGACTGTCCCAAGCGGAGCGTGACGTGCCGGAAGGACTGCCCGGACTGGGCGGCCCATGAGGCGGCGAAGGTCAAGGAGTACGCCAAGCGGGAGGAATGGATGCGATTCCGTAACTACCGGGTGGATTCGGTACGGCGGACACAGAAGGGCTGGCCGCGGACGAAGTTTCCGAGAGGGGGAGAGGAATGAACGGATACGAACCGACAACGGCGCTGCTGGGCGAGGTGATCCCCTTCGGGCGGCACAACGCCATCAGCCGCGCGGAGCTGGCCGGAAGGCTGGGCATGACGGACCGGAAGATGCGCAAGGCAGTGGAGAACGCCCGGTGCGAGGGACTGATGATCCTGAACGACAGCGACGGACGCGGGTACTACCAAAGCGACGATCTGGCGGAGATACAACGCCAGTACGACCAAGACACCAGCAGGGCGATGGCCATTCTGAAGCGGCGGAAGCCCATGCGGAAGGTGCTGAAGGAGGCGGGGCGGAAGGTATGAACCCTTACTATGAGCCGGAGCGGCCGGCGGAACCCAAGGACGAGCCGCTGCCGCGGTGCCCGGTGTGCGGCGCGGAGACGGACACTTTTTACAAGAACGAGGACGGCGAGATCGTCGGGTGCGACGAGTGCATCCGGGAGGTGGATGCCTGGGATGAGACGTAAACACAGGAGGGAAAAGAAATGCTGAAATCATTTAACGAGCTGGTAAAACTGGATGTGCGTCCTTTTTGCGATGTGCGAGACGCTAAGGACGAGAACGGGAAAACCATTAAGGTGCCGTATTTAAGTTGGGCGAAGTGCGTAAAGCTGCTGCATGAAAACGGCGCGGAGAACGTGTGGTATACGCCGGTAGAGTGCCCGGGAACAAAAACATACCTGTGGCCTCAGGCAAAGGTGGTCACCAGTAAGGGGAGGGAAACGGATTGTTGGTTTGTACGGGTACTTATCCACATCGACGACACAGAGTACACGTATGACACGCCGCTTTTGAATGGATCCCTTGTGGTGTACTCCGACACGTTGAACCAGCTTCGGATCAATAATGCGCTGGCGCGTGCGTTTGTAAAGGGCGTTGCCGTTCGGACAGGATTAGGTTTTGACTTGTGGGCGGAGGGCGACAGCGACGACGGAGAGGACGATCTGAGCCGCCACAGTATTTGGGCAGTAAAGGAGCGCTTGGAGCGTTTGATCACGACAAAGGAGCGCAACGGCCTCGACCACAGAGACCTGTTGTCTGGGCTGGGAATTAATGACAAGCAACTCCAGAAGCTGATGAGCTATTTCGCATCTCTGGATAATCTGGAAAAGGCGGTCAGCAAACTATGATCCGCAATCACGATAGGAGCGGGTGGTTTGGCGCGTCGGACACGGCGACGATTATGGGGTCGTGGGACACGGAAACATTCCGTAGGTGGTGGGCAGTAAAGATTGGTATCCGGAAAGACCATTTTACCAACGCGGCGATGCAGGCCGGAACGGCATACGAACACAAGATACTGGATGCCGCAAATGTCCGAACGAGAGATAGGCAGATAAAAGTGCGGCGGTTGCGGCTGCGTGTGAATTACGACGGCGAAACCCGCGACATGATACACGAGGTAAAAACACACAGCAAGCCGCTGTTTAAGGTCACCAAGGGATACTGGATGCAGTGCCAAGTGGAGATGTACGCCAGCGGTTGCGGTATCTTTAGGAAGCGAAAGGACTGTCAGATCATTGCGTATAGAATGACGGAGGCGGAATACGAGAACTTTTTCCTGCCAATAGACATGGATAGGGTTTCCGCCCACAAAGTCGAATATGACAGCGAGTGGGTGGAAGCGCAGTATCTTCCGCGCCTGCGCTATTTGGCGGGGTGCTTGAAGCGCGGAAAGTGGCCTCGAATGGAGGATGTGCCAATATGCAGCAGGTAACGGTTGACGCGGCCAGATGGTCGCAGAACAGCGAGGGCGCGTGGCTCTGTCTGCGAGTGAAGTCCCCGAAGGCGGCGATGGACGTGTGCGACGCGCTGAAGGACGGCAAGGAGTACACCGCGACCATCAAGGGCAAGGTCCGGAGCAAGGAAGCCAATGCGTACTGCTGGGTGCTGATGAACCGGCTGGCAGAGCACTACAATGTGCCCCCGGTGGAGATATACCGGCAGGAAATACGGAACATCGGCAGCGTCAGCGATGTGCTGTGCCTGCGGGAGAAAGCCGCCGAGACGTTCTGCAAGAGCTGGGAGCGGCAGGGGCTTGGCTGGATGGCGGAGACATTCCCCAGCAAGCTGGAGGGCTGCGTAAACGTGATGGTGTGGTACGGCAGCTCCACCTACGACACAGAACAGATGTCGCGCCTGATCGACAGCGTGGTGCAGGATTGCAAGGCGGTAGGTATCGAGACGCTGACACCGCAGGAGCTGGCAGCGATGGTGAGCCAGTGGGGAGATGTGAGTGCATGAAATATCACATGCAGCCCTGCTGGACGTGCAGCAAGTACTGCGGTGGATGCAGCTGGACAAGGACGGCGACGGAACCGGTGAAGGGCTGGGTGGCGACACCCACGGTGAAGCGCAATAAGGGCGTGGCGTCGCCGTCCTACGCCATTCACTACTGCCCGGAATACGAGTGGGACGGAACGGAGGTGATGCGCGGTGGACGAAAAGAGGTGCTTTCTGTGCGGCAGGAACGGCGCAGAGGACGCGCTGGAGCGCCACCATTAGCCACATTTTTGGAGGGGCGTACCGGAAGAAAAGCGAGAAATACGGCCTTGTGGTGTATCTGTGCGGCGAGAGGTGCCACAGGAACGGCGGCAGCGCCGTACACCGGAACGGGAACCAGATGCGCCTTCTGCGCCGCTACGGACAGCTAAAGGCCATGAAGGAACAGGGATGGACGGAGGAAGACTTCCGCCGGGAATTTGGAAAGAGCTATTTGTAGGAGGATGAACGATGGTCAACAAGATGATTTTACAGGGCCGGATGTGCGGGGACGCTGAAATGCGGAGCACCCAGAACGGGACGCCGGTGTGCAGCTTCCGAGTGGCGTGGAACGAGAAGGTGAAGGAGCGAGAGACAAAACTGTTTCTTCCCTGCGTGGCATGGCAGGGCACGGCCGAGCTTGTGAGCAAGTACTTTCCCAAGGGGAAGGAGATCGTGGTGGAGGGTAGGCTGGCCACCCGCGAGTATGAGGACCGGGACGGCAACAAGCGCAGCGTGACGGAGATGACGGTGGAGCGGGTACACTTCTGCGGCAGCAAGCAGGACGGCGGCCAGAGCGGCGGACAGAGCTACGGCACCGGCAAGGCACAGTTCGTGGAGGTGGACGACGAACCGGATGACCTCCCGTTCTAAATGGAGGTGGGTATGGACTACTGGCATAAGCGGTACACCTGCCCGTATTTCAGATCCAGCGAGAAGCGGCGGGTATGCTGCGAGGGGAGCAGCCGCGTGAGCTTTGAGACCGGCGGCGAGGCGTCCCGCTTTATGAACCAATATTGCGCGGGGGAATGGGGCCGCTGCACCATAGCGCGGCACCTGACAGAAGAATACGAAAGGAAGGAAGAACAGAATGGGTAAGATGCAGGAGGAGATCAAGGCCCTGCGGCGGCAGAACAAGCACCTGGAGAACGTGGTGCAGCGCCAGCGGCAGCACCTGTCAGAGCTGGACGGTGCCATACAGGACTACAAGAAGGCCGTCACGGCGCACTACGCGGCCTGCGCTATCACCTTCGGCGAGAAGCGGGAGGACTGCGATACGCTGTGGGGCTGGCATCTGGAGGTGCCTGCAGACCTTGTGACCAAAGCACTGGAGAACTACACCGTAAACACCGAACTGGACAAGAAGCGCGGCGTGTATGTGATCGGGGCGTGGCCGAAGGGGGAGTAAGGCGTGGCAAAATGTTACGTCAAGGCGTTCTTTGACTGGATAGAGCAAACAGCCGCCCTGTCAGATGCCGAGCGAGGGAGACTATTTATCGCCATACTGGAATATGCGCGGTCAGGTCTTGAGCCAAAACTCGACGGGCGAGAGGGTATTCTGTTTCCGGTGTTCAGAACACAGATCGACCGAGACATGGAAAACGGAGCTACGCACGCTAAAAACGGAACCTTTGGCGGTAGGCCGAAAAAGCAGCGAGAACCAAAAGAAACCAAAAATAACCAAACCATTCCAAACGCTCTTAACAAAGAAAAGGAAAAAGACAAAGACAAAGACGATATTTTCCCTCCCTGCGGTCGGGAGAATAAAACGCGCGGGACGCGCTTTGCTCCCCCCACGCTGGACGAGGTGCAGGCATATATTTCCGAACGCGGGAGCAGCGTGGATGCGCAGCGGTTTATCGACTTCTACGCCAGCAAGGGCTGGATGGTGGGCAAGAACCCCATGAAGGACTGGAAGGCGGCCGTGAGGACGTGGGAGAAGCGCGACAACTACGAGACTGCGCCAAGAGCCAGTCGGAAGCCTGAACGCAAAAGCTGGGCGGAGCTGGCGGCGGAGATGGACGCGGAGGAGGGCGTATGACGAGACAGGAGACCGGGATCATCATGGACATCCTGACGGCGGCGTATCCCCGGTTTTACTCCGGCGTTGGTGCCGCAGAGATGCGGAACGTGGTAAATCTCTGGGCGGAGATGTTCGCCGCGGACGATGTGGCGATGGTGGCAGCGGCGGTAAAGGCGCTGATCAGTACGGACGAAAAGGGATTCCCCCCTGTGGTAGGCCAGGTGCGGAACATGCTGACGAAGCTGACCGCGCCGCCGGAAATGACGGAGGGCGAGGCCTGGGCGCTGGTATCCAAGGCCGTGCGGAACGGCGCATACGGGGCACAGGAGGAGTTCGACGCGCTGCCGGAGAACGTGAAGCGGATCGTGGGCAGCCCGAACCAGCTGCGGGACTGGAGCCAGATGGACAGCGAGACGGTGCACAGCGTGGTATCCAGCAATTTCCAGCGGGCTTTCAGGACCAGGGCGGCCACGGAGAAGCAATACCGGGCTATGCCGCAGGACATCAAGGCGCTGGTGGCCGGCGTGGCCGAGAAGCTGGCGCTGACGGACGGAGGCGGGCAATGAAGCTGGGAGCGTGGGAGATTGCGGAGGCGAGGCTGTGCGCCAGATGCACGGACGAGATGGAGCGCGAGTACATCTTCCGGCCGTATGGCTGGCGATGGGAAAGCGGCGTGTGCGAACGCTGCGGAGAAAAGCGTCTGGTGGCGCGGCACAGGTACACGATGAACAAGAAGGGACTGGAAAGGAGAGGACTGGAGAATGGGCCTGAAAAGTGACGATTTCCTACGGCTGGGTCCTGAGGCGCAGAAGCAGGTGCTGGACAAGATGAAGAAGCCCGGGAAGTACAAGGCGCAGAAAACCAAGCGCGGGAAGCTGACCTTTGACAGCCGGAAGGAGGCAGAGCGCTACGACGCGCTGATGCTTCTGCAAAAGGCCGGGGAGATTAGGGGCCTGAAATTGCAGGTACGGTACTGCTTGCAGGAGGCGTACACGACGTTTGAGGGCGACCGCGTGAAAAGCATCGACTACATCGCGGACTTTGTGTACGAGCGCCGTACAGCGCCGGACAATTACGGGCAACGGTACTGGCTGCCGGTGGTGGAGGACGTGAAGGGGATGCGTACCCGGGACTACGCCATGAAGGCCAAACTGTTCCGCAGCCGGTACGGATACGCCATCAAGGAGGTGTGAGGGATGGACGTACTACGCATTGTTTTCCCGCTGCTGATGGTGGCGGGGGCACTGGGGAGCCTTGTGGTGAATCTGGTGCAGAAGGGCGACTGGGCAACCAGTCTGCAATGGCTGGGCGCGTGTCTGCTGTACACGGCGCTGACGATGAGGAATGTGGGGTGAGGACGTGGAGTACATCAACAGGCCGCTGACAAAGGAGGTGGCAAGAAGTCTGCTGGCGCTGGATTTGGAGGACAAGGTGGTCACCAGTTTTGAAAAACTGGACGAGTGGTACACCGCATGGGGCGGGAGGTGCTATGTCAGCTTTTCCGGTGGCAAGGACAGTACGGTGCTGGCGTACTTGGCGGCGCGGTATCTGTCGAGTTTCAGGATGCCGCCGTGGGAACTAAATCTGGTGTTTGTTAACACGGGTTTGGAATACCCTGAAATTCAGAAGTTCGTGAACGAATACACGGATTGGCTGCGGAAAGAGTTCCCTCGCGTGACCGTCAACCTCGCGCGGCTGCGGCCCAAGATGAACATCCGACAGGTGGTGACCAAGTACGGGTACAGCATCGTAAGCAAGGAAGTGGCCAACTGTGTGTGGCTGGCGCGGAAGGACAAGAACGAGAAGCGGCTGGAACGGTTGCGCGGAGAACTGCTGGACAAGAACGGAAAGAAAAGCCCATTCAACTGCGACAACTGGGAGTTTCTGCTCTATGCGCCGTTTTTGGTATCCAGCGAATGTTGCCGCGTGATGAAGAAGAGCACAGGGCACCGGTACAGCACAGCCACGAAGCAGAAGCCGATACTGGCGCTGATGGCTGAAGAGGGCCGCATGCGGTATCAACATTGGCTGACGAACGGCTGCAACGCATTTGATGGCAAGACGCCGCGGAGCAAGCCCATGAGCTTTTGGACGGAGCAGGATGTGTTGCGTTTCATCGTGGAGCGTGGGCTACCCTACGCAAGCGTCTACGGTGACATCGTGGCCAGCGACGGTGAGAACGACTATGACGCGACGCTGACGGAGTGCAAGCTACACTGCACGGGGTGCCAACGCACGGGATGTGTGTTCTGTGGATTTGGGGCGCATCTGGAAAGGGGCGAGAACCGCTTTGAAAGGCTCAAGCACACGCACCCGAAGCACTATGAGTTCTGCATCGGCGGCGGTGCGTATGATACAGACGGCCTCTGGAAGCCCACAGAAAAGGGCCTTGGCTATGCACGGGTGCTGGACTACATCGGAGTGAGGTATTGAGATGGGCAAGCAACACTTGAGCCGGGACGACCGGATCTTTATGCGTGGCAAGCTTCAGGGCACACGGGAGAACATGGACATGGTGGCGATGGTGCTGATCGACAAATGCGGCTGGCACGTCCTTGAGGAGACAGAGGACAGCCGGGATACCAACAGCATCGCGTATCTGTACGAGTGCCTGGAGAAACTGGCGGAGGAGATCAACGAGGGCCGCATCAAGCGGAAGCACATCAAGGACGTGCTGAAGGACGAGTGCGGCGTGGTGTTTGGAGATTGAGATATGAATGGAGAAGTTATGTTTTCCAGCGATAAGAATTTCTGGGAAACGCCGCAAAAGCTGTTTGACGAGCTGGACGCGGAGTTCCATTTCACGCTGGACGCCGCCGCCAGTGATGAAAACCACAAGTGCGCAAGGTATTTCACGCAAAACGATGATGGTTTGCGGCAAAATTGGGGGGGCGAAACGGTGTTCTGTAACCCGCCCTACGGAAGCAAGGAAACCGGACTGTGGACGGAAAAATGCTACCGCGAGGGACAGAAGCCGGGGACAACGGTTGTGCTGCTGATTCCGGCGCGGACAGACAGAGCCAGCTTTCACGACTATGTTTTGGGTAAGGCGGAAATTCGATTCCTGCGAGGTAGGCTGAAATTCGAGCTGGACGGAAAGCCGATGGGAACGGCGCCGTTTCCCAGCATGATTGCCATTTGGCGAAGAGGAATGACATGACAAGAGATGAGATCGTGACCGCGCTGCGGTGCTGTGCCGAGGGAGAGTGTCATGGCTGCACACTCCACAATGACACGCAGCGTTGCCAAGAACGAGTGTTGGATGCCGCCGCTGACCTGATCGAGAACCAGCAGCGGCACATTGAGGCACTGATGAAAGCCAACGACAGCCTGAAGGACGCCATTGCACGGCGGGATAAGCAGATAGAGGACATGAAGCAGGGCATGGCACAGCTGGCAAAGGCTGTGGCGGTGAAGGATGAGAACAATGAACAGGCTGACATTTGAGGGAAGATTTTGTGACATTGCTCAGTGTACAGAGACACCGGGCGGCAGCTTCTGCGAGGGTGGGTATTGCTCCCAGCGGAAGGTGTGGGAGCGGCTGAAACAGTACGAGGACACCGGATACACGCCGGAGGAGATCGCAAAGCTGCAAGGCGACCTGATAATGAGCAATGCGGAGCTGCTGAAAACACGGGAAGAACTCAAGGAGCATTACGACAGCATTTCGCAGTTGGATGGTGCCAATAGTAGTTTGATGGCCGCAAACGAGAAGCTGGCGGCAGATCGGAAAGCCCTTATCAACGAACTATGCCAACACTGCGGGAAGTACAAACAAGCACACGATGGCGCCTGTGATGGGTGCAGATGGAGGGATATGTGATGGAAAATCTGTTGCAAAACATCGCCAGCGGGCTGTGGATCGTGTTGGGCGTGTACTGTTTCTTCGGACTAAGGAAGTGGAACAAGCGGTTCAGCGAGTTGTACGACGAACTGAAGTGGGAGGTGGAGTGATATGGCAATGAAAATTGGTTATATCATGGTGTATGACCTCGAGATGAACCCACATCTTACTGAAAAATTCAAGTTTCGAGAGGCGACATTTACACGCCGGATTACAAGCAAAGGCGACCGAGTGTATTCTAAGATGCTTCTATCTCCTGTGGATTATGAAGAAATCGTAGACAACGCGAATATCATGAAGAAGAACCCACAGCTTATTTTGACAAGAGAGCCGTTCCTTCTTGACGACGAACTGAAAGAAAAGGTTACTAAATGGGTTGAGTGGGCTAATAAGGCAGACCCAAGTGAGTACGACCCGTTTGCAAAGCAGGAGGTGGAGTGATGGAACGACTGACGAAGCGCGACACCGATGGACAGGCAATGATGGACTGCCAGAAGTGCAAAGCGGATTGGACGGGTAAGCATGGTAAGCCGATGGCTGACTGCACCGCGCTGTACTGCCGCAATCGCCTCAAGGATCGCCTTGCCGCCTACGAGGATAGCGAATGCGAGCCGGAAGAAGTTCTGCCGAAGGATAAGGCGGACGAGATCGCGCTGAATCTGATGCGGCTTGCTGATTTGAAAAGCCTTTGCAGCTATACCCGCCTGCGCCCCTTCTGCGGCTGTGACAAAATTTCAGTGCAGTATTTATACTTTAGGCCCTATGTCATTTGCGAGAAATGTCACGCGCAAATCCCTTGCTATAACACCTACGCAAGGGCGAAAGAAGCATGGAACAGGAGGGCTTACAATGGCGACAAAGAGAGTGTGTGACCGCTGTGGCGCGGAGATCAACCCGTTCAACTCCGTCACCTATGCCGGTATGCGGCGAGTTAAGAACGACATAAACGACAATGACTATGAGCTGTGTGCTTCGTGCGCTAACAAACTGCGGAAGTGGTTTAATGGGGAGGAGAAGGACAATGGATGAATACATCACAAAAGAAGCCGCCATTGAGGTATTTGAGTGGGGCGATGCAGACGTAATTGAGGACTACGGGGATGGTTGCGATTTTGGCTTTAGCCGAGG
>ERZ1034807.21-NODE-21-length-41009-cov-13.311887_pt1 | contig 41009 bp, 55 predicted proteins | sample MGYA00520648_ERZ1034807 | MGnify/ENA primary metagenome ERZ1034807 (study PRJEB33766, sample SAMN09781684) | gut metagenome | biome: gut microbiome | host: Homo sapiens | place: Madagascar | study: EMG produced TPA metagenomics assembly of the PRJNA485056 data set...
TTTTATATTTTTACATAATATATTTGCACACTTATTAAATTCACAATCTGCCGGTTGATATAACATCATTGGAACTTCTTTTAAATCAATATGTCCTTTTTTTAAAGTAACCGCAAATAATTTTATTTCGTTATCCTTTGTTTTTCCCGCAACTAAAAAACAAGCAATACTATTTGCTATAGCTTTCGCCCAATCCATATCCATTTTAGTAATAGCATCACACATTGCCCATATATTGCTCGCAAGATCATTCACAAACCAATTTTGGTATCCAGGTCTTTCTTTATAGCATTTTAAGAAAAAATTCTGTGCTCCATAATTACCAGCAAATGCTACAGCAGTCTTGTCGTTAACTATTTCAATTTTAATATCATCATCTGAAATAAAATTACCTTCAGTATCTGTTATTCTGTTATCTGAAGCTAAATACACACATTCTTTTCCGATATACCCAAATACAACACTCATTTTGTCTCCTTCCTTGATTACCTATAAAAATGATTCTTCTTTTATCACTTTCATTTTTCCACCCATACAAATAGGCAAGCAAACAACTTCATCCTCTCTGTCAATATAAGCAAGCACATCTTCTACAGGTACTTTTACAGTATACACAATACTTTTTGTCAATGGTAACATCTTAAATCTTGTTGCAAAAAATTTTGCCTGTTCATAATCTAATGTATAACTAACAGACTGTGTATAATCCAGATTTCCTTTATCACCTGCCTCAAATTCTCCACGATATGCAACTATATAATTATCTTTAACATATTCTTTTATTATCTCATATGCTTTTTTCTGATACTCTTTATAATATCCATCATTAATAAGCTGTTTCAATATCTCTAAGAAATCATCTCCAATACTATAAAATGAATATACATCCATAAGCATTTGCATATAATATTCTTCACAAGGAAATTCTTCTGTAATCAATTCGTGTACTAAAGAGTATGGAACTATAGAACTGTCTGAATATTTTACGCACATTTTTGAAAACTCATCATAATAATCTTTTGGAGTTAAATCAAAATCATCATTCATATCTAAAAACTTATCAATATCTTCATTAAACATACCTAATTCATCCATGTAACAACCTCCAATGCATTCATGTTTTTCTTTAATTCTACCATATATTTCTTCAAAAAAGTAAAAAATAAGGTATATCAGATAATTCTCTATCCAATATACCTTGTGCCTTAATTTTCATACGGACTATAAGGACGCACCTCATATTTAATCAATGCGTCAAATAGTCTATCTGGTATCTTATCTCTATACCTCAATGCCAATGTTCTAATCTCCGATTCCTTAAATAACTTATATTCTTGAAATGCTTCTTCCTCTGTGTCCCAGTAATGCAGCTTAACTTGTTTATCATGTCCAAATGGTGTGATCCTTGCAAAGAACTTATCTCTTGCTTTATCATAATCAACACCGATAGCATAAACCTTTGCTGATTTATAACGACTTCTCCGCTTTGTAGCACTTGCCAATGCAGAATTGATAGTCTCAGGTAATATACAACACTTGTCTGGTGCATACTCTTTATTGCCACGACACAATAAATCCTTATCAACTGCCATGCGTTCACCACCACATTCATAGTAATTAACGGCATACCATTCAGCAAAAGAATCTCTGCTATTCTTCCACTCATCACACATATAAGCATCATCGTAGCATTGATTCACATATAACGAACTACCGCCATAACACCTTGCATAAATACCAGCCCATATCGAATAAGCTGGATTACCCTTGACTGTATTGTAATCATAATATTCCTGTTCTCTTCCAAGCTCTGCAACTGTTTTAACGTGCTTTCGTAACAACTCATACTCTTCCGCAGATACATAAATCAAATTTTTGTAGTAGTTATTATTCATATTTTCGTCTATGTGCCATATCTTATTACATCCTGTCGGCTTGATTAAGAAATACTTTGCCACAAGAATTTCTGGACTTGTCTCTTCATGTAATGCAGTTCCATCAATATCATATGTTACAATCGTCCAATGCACACTCCGTTCTGGATTGCCACTATCTGTTTTATGAAAAAAGAATGTCTTATCTTTCCTCATATTATTTGTAAGTCTGCCGTGACTTGAAATCCAGTAGTGTTGTGTATCTTCCAACTGTACAAATATTTCATCATCACCAAGTAAATCTATATTATTCTTTTTTGTGTCAAGCACTTTATCATCTGATAACTTTATGTAATCTCTGAACTCTTTTCGTTCAAATCTTCTTCTATCTTTGACCTTTATATAAGCCATATTTCCTTTTTTCTCCTTTATAAACTGCAAAGAGGCAGCAGGACTAAATCTGCCACCTCCGATTATTAGTCAATCTCAATCTTATAATTCAGCATACCTTCATACACATAATCTGGTACTTTGCCCTTACACTTTTCCGCAAGGTCACAAATATAATCAATCTTGCCATCTATAAATCCAGTATGTGCTTCTTCCTCTGAATCGAATACACCTATATCCATCTTCTTATTAAGCACATTCATTGATACTGAATATGTACCATCATCATTCTGTTGGATATTGCTTTCGATTCCTCTATCCTCAAATACTGTATTCAAAAAATGCGTCATAAATGCACACGTTTCTGGACTGTATATATTGCCTTCCTTATAAAGCAGGTCTTTGTCCAGATCGACCTTAGTTCCTGGAATATAATGTGAATCAAACCATATCTTGAAATTCTGGTAGTTCTGCCATTCAATACAAACTTCCTTATCCATGTAATAAGGTTTTAATTTATGCACAACATCACTATAGCACCTCTGGATCATATTCTTCCACTTGATAAATGAGTATGATTCATAATCTATATCTCCTCCGACATAGCCGACACCTTCATATGTTCTTTTATTGTACCAAGGCTTCCAATCATCGGGTTTAAACTCTACCGCATTGACAATCTCCATAATCTGTTTATCTGTGATTGCTCCGTCCTGTTCATGCACTCTCAAAATCTCATTGTACTGTTTATCTGTAACTGGGAATAAATGCTTGTAGTAATTATCCTTCATATTATTGTTCTTATGCCATACCATAGTATTGTTTTTCATATCATAATTGACAACGAACATCTTAATTACAAGGTCACTGGCAGTTACCTTCTCTTTCCTATATCCCCATCTGTTCTTAGACTTAAAATATACATTCCTATCAAGTGTATAAGTCAATTCCTTTGTGGCTCTTGAATATACACCTTTTACAAGCTGATATGTGCCATCATCCAACTTCTCAATTATTCTGCCATAATTAGAAGTCCATACAGATTTATAATCAAATAAACGTACAAATACTTCATCTTTTGCAATGGTATCAATACCAGATTCAGACCTGTACAATATCTGAAAATGGTATGGTTTCTTATATTTCCTCTGTATCTTCATTGACTTGTCTTTATGATATATTTCCAAGCCATCTGATAATCTTTGTTGATAACGCTTTTCTCGCATTCCTTCATTGAAACACTCTTTACACATACACCATATATAATCATGGCTACTCTTAAATTTATCTAATGGAAGTTCTCTCCCACATTTCTTACATATTTTTGCTGTATTGTTCATAATTTGATTTTTCCTTTCGATAATAGACTTGCTCCCATCAGAAGCAGTAAGAATTTTTCAGAATCAGATTTGATTCTGGACATAATAAAAGAGTGCAAGTATTAACCTACACTCTTCTCACAAACAGTTTGATTTACAAACTTCTCTATATTATTTTTATGTGTCAATGGATCAGCCTCACCCCATTCATCTGAACTTTCCACAAAATCTTGCGGAATGTTATCAAATACAGATAAATCCAATTTATCAGCTTCCTTAAATTTACCATCTGAATCCAATGTTTCTATAGGCTTGTACTCCAACGACTTATTATATTTACGACATTCTTCTAATAACTGCATGATTGCAGCAGGATTATTTTGATACCTTTTCGCACCATTACAAAAAGCATTGTATCTGAGTTTAATTGACCTTCTATCAATCTTCTCATAATCATCTTCACACTCAACTGATTCCACATATTTTTCAGCTTCTTGTATGACAAGTGAAGCATCCGCATATCTTCCATAGGAATTATTGACCTTATGATATGTTCCATCAGTCCTACGTTTCCTATGCCTGTAAAGATATATCAGCTTCATTTCTTCTAATTGCTCCAAGTAATCATTCACAGTACGTTTACTGCATCCCCATTGTGAAGCCATATCATCTTGTGACATATGCCATTCTTTTGTCTTATTATTGATTGTTCCAACCAAATCTACAAAGAATGTAAACAGATTAAAAGGCATTTTTGCATTAGTGAAAATATGTTGCATTTCCCATAATTCCACTACAACAAATTTCTGATTTTCAGTATCAACCTCTAATCCGTTATTGGAAATAATATAATTATCTCCATCCTGTTCAACTATTTCAATTATCTTTCTATCATTAAGAGACTGCAAAGCACCCTTGATATTATCAGCAATCCTTCTATCTCGTTTAACCGACTTATTCAGAAAACTTCCAGATAGAAAATATCCAATGCTACTAACAGAAGTAATCAGATAGTCTTGCTTGTTGCTGTATAATCCATTCAAGGCAGCCATCACAGATAACTCTTTTGAATCTAAATCAATTTCTTTACTTATAAAAATCTTTAACATAATAATACGTTGTCCTTTCCTAAGTACCAAAAATGGCAAAAATTGCCCTTTTATGTAAAAACTACTATGCACAAAAGGGCAAAATCTGCCCTTTTCGGTACTGCTACTAAAGGAGATACATTTACTAAAAGAGATCCTTTTTATACCCCTAACGGGGTAATAACATCTACTTTGTATTATTTCTTTCTTCTTTGTACTGTTGTTCTAATTCATTGTACTTTTTGTTTATCAGAAAAATAATAAATGTATTTCCTGTTTTCTCATGCTTACCACAGCCAATAGGTTTGATTCCATGCTTAAATAACCAGTTACATTCATCTAAGTCATAGTTATAGTAAATTCCTTTTGACATCTATAAATCCTCCGCTTGCTTTTAAATAATATTTATATAATATTCTCTGCTAAAGCTATGCAGATGATTTATGATTTACTGATAAGCAGATAAAAGGCTCAACGATTATATGTTGTCCTATTCTGTGTGTTTCCTCCACACATCTATAAATTGCATTATACATTTTCCTCCTTTTTGATAAATCAGAGGTCAAGAAAAAGGCACGGCATAAATGACGCACCTTAATAGACTGCTATGTGCAGCAGTCGTGTTATTCAATTTCTCATATTGGAAAATGTGCAGAAATCGCACAAATGATAGGTTTAAATAAACCTCGCAAGATATTCTTGATCTCTGATACAGACTTTCTTTTACTTCCTGCCTGTTGGGAAATATCCATACATTTATTTTGAATCAGCGTATGTCTGCCGATTACACTAAAGTATCAATTATTGCTTTCATTTCATCAAAGCTGCCAAAATACTGTGATTTTTCTTTTGGTGATTGACCATTATTATAAATAGCATATCTTCCAAGCCTCGTTACACTTCCACCATAAGCAGTTTTATCAACAATATAATATTTTTTGTCTAATCCTTTTTCTTTTAATAATCGTCTTAATTTTCCACAATTAGAACGTCTTAAATGCAACAATCTATTCTTGAAATCATCCGAATTTTTCTTTCCAGATTTCTTTGTCAGATTCTTAGTTGTTTCATTTGATACCTTATACATACTTAAAATTTTCTCTCTTGCTTCTTTAGCAACAGATTGAACATTGTCCATTTTCCACCATCCAAGCCACACTTTACAGATATTAAATTCTGTAAATTTTTCTTCGACACTTCTATTACCTCTTGATAAAAAATATGCGACCTGCAACTGCTTTTCCTCTAAATCCTTAATCATTTTGAATCCTCCTTTATTTCATCTATTGCAACTCTGATATGGTTATTTACTATCTGAGATAACCTATCTATATTTAATTCTCCATATAGATTCAATAAATCACAAATATTTTCTTCTGTCAGAATTGCAATTCTATCTTTCAAATCAATCTTCTGTTTCATTTTGGCTATCCCTCACAATCTCTGTAAGTCTTGAACCTGGTAAAATCTTCACTATCTTATGTTCTTTTTCCATAATGGTTTTCCCATAAGGTGCTATATATCTTTTTCGTGGCTTCTTTGTTATGGTTTTAAGTGTGAATATTTCTTTCAGAAACATTGATTCATCCTCTTCAATTACATCAACCATAACTTCCTTAAAAGCAAGCAACATTTCTTTTATATCCTTCTTATAAAGACCTGTCTTATCAGCAATTCTGTTTACAATATCTCTCTGATTTACCATTATTCTATTCTCCTTCCTTTGATAGATTTTTACACGCATTATTCAGTTTTGTACCTGTTTTGATTTTCGCCTTGTATCGTGCAGGAATATTGACTATTGATTGATCCGCTACATTCTTAATCTGCTTTGATTTATATAGCTGTGGATATATGGTCATATAACCTTTTAATTTGATACTATCACCTTCAGATAAAATATCTGCTACAGTATCCAAAAATGCTGTCAGAATAATATCTGTTGTCTCTGGCAATATAACCAATCCATTCTCATTTTCAACTCTTTCAATAATTCGTCTTACAATACCAGGCTTAATAATTTCTTCTTTCAATATGTTTCTTCCTCCAATTCTTCACATGAAATCACTATTTCTTATACCACGTTATACAATGGCTTAAATGTGCTTATATGGCTCATATTTGGCTTCAAATGACTTTTATGTATATTTCCTTACCTTTGATTTTAAGGCACTAAAATAAGCCCACATACTCATAATAAATACAAGTATATGGACTTATTTAGATGTCCTAATATTCTATTTTTCATACCGATGCTCTCTGTTCATTTGTCCTAAAAATGGGCTAAAATCCAATGCTGTATTGCTCAAACCCTAGTAAATAAAGCACTTTTAACAAGAAGTTAGTCTCCTGCCGTGGCAGATGAATAGGATTTTTATCATATATCTAAAACCTCTCTAAATGCTTGATTTTACTGTATTTTTCAGCACTTACAACAATTCTGCAATATTTCTATGATAGTGTTTTTATGCACATTTTCAGCATATTTTGGAATAACTTTGCATAACTTTTCCTTCGTTTGGGCTAAATACTGGGCTATTTTCAAATCTTTTAGCCCACAACCTTTTTCATCTCTTCTAAGGCATCCTCAAACTGTAAATGAGTATATGTATTAAGGGTAACTCCTATATCTGAATGTCCCATAATGTATTGTAATGTCTTTGGATTCATACCAGACTTTGCCATATTAGAGCAGAAGGTGTGTCTGCAAACATGAGGTGTAATACAAGGCATTTGTACTTTGTAAATACTGTTATACTTCTCACGGATATGTTGGAAATACTTTTCCCAATGTAAAGCAACCATAGGCATATCATTCTTGTCTAAGAATAAAAAACCGCTATAACCATCTATCATAGGCTCAATCTTTGGATGCTTCCTATTCTGTATAATCCTACGAAAACACTTTGCAACATCTTCTTTCATAGGAACATATCTCTCACCCTTTTCAGTCTTAGGTGTTAATATCTCATATTCCATATTGCGTGTTCGTTGTAATTGATGGTCAATCTTGATTCTCTGCTTGTCAAATTCAATATCATTTACTGTCAATCCAACAAATTCAGAGACACGCAATCCAGTATTGAATAAGATGTAAATTCCATCATAGTATTTACAGAAATGCTTATCCTCTTTAATAAACCTCAAAAATTCTCTCTGCTGTTTTCTTGTGATAGCTTCTCTCGTCACACTATCATTCACAACTACTGTTGCAAGCTGGAACTCAAACGGATTCTTTCTTATCAAATCATCATCAACTGCCATTTGAAAAGCTGGTCTTACAACACCTCTGATAGAATGAATACTGCTATATCCTCTACCATCATCTTGTAATTTAATCAGCCATGCTTTAGCATCTGACAATTTAATTGTATCAATTCGTTTTGCTCCAAATTCTTCTTTCTTAATTATATTGATAATAAAGTTATAATTCGCCTGTGTATTATGCTTTACACCTCGTTTTTGACTAATATATCTCTGTACCAATTCTAATACCGTCATATCTCCACCATTAGTAGAAACTGCGTCACATAATGCTTTCTCAATAACCTTCTCTTTTTCTCTAAGAGAAATATCTTTTCGTTTCCCCTTTGGGTATGGATCAGATTCAGTCAATCTCCAACTATATACTGACTTCCTCTTTCCAAATGAATCATTATATTTATAACGGTATCTTCCATCTTTATCCTGGCTCTCCCCAGTCGCTAACTTACGACCTTTGTTGTCTCTTCTAATTTCTGACAATCCGTATCTCTCCTTTCATACAGAAGAGCCTCAGTATGATACTTCTTAATATATCATAACCAAGGCTCAAAATCTATTAAAAACCTATATAATCAGCACTAAATAGCTGTCAATTTCTCATCTACAAACTTCTCAAATAACTGTCGTTTTATGCGTGGTCTTGTGCCATTCCACAAAATAAAGTTGTCGTTTTCGTGTTCATCAACAATCTTTCTAATCTTTTTATCACTAAATCCAAAATATTCTGCTGCTTCTTGAACAGACAATGTGTATTTCTTCCAAATTGGTATTACACAACTTGTTCTTTCTTCTTGCTCTGTCATTTCTATAAAAATCACACTCCTTTACGCTAATATGTGTTATAATAAATTAAAAATGTTAAGGGGATATTCTGATATGAATAAAGATAATCTGATACCAGTAGAATTAGATAGCCAACTGAAAAATATTGACATAAATAAACTTAATCAAATGGTTTCTTCACAAAATTTTTATCGTCCAAACATTCAAGAACCCGTTATGGTAAAAATACCACCAAACCCAGCTCACGAAACGAATAAACTACTAAAGGAACAAAATGTGCAAATAAATGAATTGCAAAACAGCTTAAATTCAATCCAATATGAAAACATTAAATTAAATGCACAAATTGTAACCTTAAATAAAACTATTGATTCTGATACCGAAAAACTTGATGAATTGAAAACTGCCAATACTAATTTAAAAACAGTTAATCAAACTCTTATAGACAATAATAAACACTATTGGAGAAATACATTTTTCATATCACTCATGGTCGGAATCATAAGTTTTATTTTAGGCATGTATTCTAATGAGATAAAATCATTATTACTATCACTTCTAAACATATTGAAATAATTCCTCCAACCAAAGCAGGATTAAACCTATAAATACCTTTCATTCCTTGCATATAATCACACTCCTCAATATAAAAGGCAGAAGTCATTATAACCTCTGCCATCAAATTTTACTCTTAATCAGCTATTGTTTATCTGTATATTATCTGTTATCTATCTATACTGCCTTAATACCCACGATAACGATTTTTTCAAAAAATCTTTTCGCATAAAAGTACCTACTACCCCTATGAAAAATAAATAAAAAATAAAGATTTCTTTTTTGAGTTTTTCTGTACAAATAGTCCCGACTTTTATGTAACGATAGAGTATCTACTACCTCTTTGCTACATTTTAATCCTACATTTTCTGCATACAAATATGGACTAGGATTTTTTCTCCCAGTCCTCACATATACGCAAAAGCCTTATTTATTCGGTCTTTTCGCCCTTTTCTACTGTAAATTCAGTCTTTGGTTTTCTTCCCTTATTACTCTTTTTAGGCTGCTTCGATACATCATACGATAAACCTTTATCGTCATTATGGAACTCTTTTACAATAGCTTTAGCCACATCCTTACTGTCCAACTTCTGCATAATAGGAATAATATCAACCAGCTTATTTACTGCCTCATAATCAATATCTCCCCTATCAGCAAAGGTATTTACAGCATTTGTAAGAGCCTGTAAAAGTTCATTCATGTAGTCTGGCTTAACAACAAATTCTCTGACTACCTGTAATAAATCCTCAATCTCATCCTTTAAATCATTATAATGCAACTTTCTATATTCAATAGCTTCATTACAAGCATCGTCAAGCTCTGCTCTCTCATCAGCAGATACATTCTCACGAATAACATCAAGCACATTTTCTTTGTTATCCTTGATAAATTTATCCACCTTATCCAGACTAAACTCTTCCCCATTTTCAAACAGAACTATATTAGTGTAGTATGTAATAAGGCAGTATTCAAACATTGGCTGTCTTAACACCTGTGCATATCCAACCTCTTTTGATACTACTGTACCTGCAACTTCTACAACAAAGCTCATTTTCTGACTGAGGGATAATCCCTTTTCTAATACATATTCAACCTTTTTACCATCAAAATCATTATAATAATACTTCTTGCTTGCCATTATCTTACCTCCATCGCTTTCTTAATCAGTGCTGACATCTGTGTGTCTGCCATCTCTTTTCTTGATGATGTATGCTTTTCTTCATATTTTGCTCTACTGATTGCGTCCTCTTCATTCTTAATTTCTGCAATTCTATTATTCGCATAAAAGACAAAACATTTCTTCTTATACTGATCCACGCAAGTTCTTTTAAGCATATGTCCATATCCTTCACTCACAATACGCTTCACAACTTTAAGATTCCTTGTAACAATACTCTGTGGTTTTTCTTCTGTATTGAGAATATCTTTGTCAAATGTTTCCCAACAATCATCAATACTTCTGTCACTCTTTAAATTATGTTGTGCCACAAACTTACCTACAATATCTGCTACCTTATCAGTGTTCTTGAAACAATACCTCGGATATGGTGAACTCTTCACACTTACCAGACTTTTCAACTGCCCTTTATCCACCAATTCTTTAAATAATGTAGCTGATTCAAATTCAATTCTTTCTGCATTTGCCATTTTACTATTCCTCCTTAAAATTATCGTGTGCATAACCGCACATTTTCTCGGCTTTATTAAGAAAATTTAATTTGAAAAACATAAAAAGTTTATTCAAAAAATCTATGCTCAAATGATTTGAACACACATTTTATCAATAAACACAAACAGACACTATCAGTTATCTATCTGGTAACTGAATAGTGCCTATCTGTTATCACCACATTTTTTATTTTTTCCACAATTATTTTTTATATATTAAGATATGCTTCAAACACCGCTTGCATGTTTACCAGACATTTCAGCGAACACATCTTATATTTAGACTTATATTTCAAACATATATAAGTAGTATTTTTCATTATTGATTATTAAAATCTTTTATATGCAAGCCCAGTCTTTAAACTAAGCCTTTAGTAAGGACTGTATCTCAAAGCAAAAATATAATTACGCCTATATTCTGCTCCACCTTGTCAGTGCTCTGAGGGTATTTCCATCTATATAATTTTGCATATCAAATAGACATATTTTTATCGTATAAACGACTTAGGAACTCCCCTGCTTTCAGCTATTAACAAATAGCTTACCTATAGACCAACACTTATCAAACCACTAAGGCAACAATAAGCGAATTTTTGTTTTAACCTTTTGTGGACTGTGTACTTAGGCTCTCGCCATATACCAAACAATACGTTTTTTCTGAACTTTCTTCACGCATTACGTCTATGATTTCTCATTCCGCTTTGGTGTATTGTTTATCGTGTTTTCCCAGCATATTCGGTGTTTATAATTTATTTCAATTAAGGGTTTCCGCATTATATCAAAACAAATATAATGTCGCTCCCGTCAGTTAATTATCTGGCATTATTAGATAATCTTTGAAGGGTGGGTCATCTAAAAAAACTATTGGAGAGTTTTTATTATTATGAGACATAACATCTACCAAAACCCGATTTATTCTTACTGTTATTGAATATCTGCTTTTCCGCTTCTCCAACTTGCAAAAAGCCGTCTTTGACCTGCATAGTTCCATTCAAAGCACTCTGGAAAAATGCGTTCATAGCTGATTGCGTCTGTGTAAATGCGTTCTTCTTTCCGCTAAAGAAGTTGAAAATATCTATTCCTTTTGTAACTGTCTTATATGTCATAAACATTTTAATTAAAGATGCCATGCCATCATTACCAGTTACACTTTTCAAAACAGATGCTAAAGTTTTGAGTGCTTCGGTAAATATACCGATAGTACCAGACACTAAATCATCTTGTTTCACTATATCTGTTAATACACCTAAGAAGTCTGTACCAGCAGATATTAAATCTTTAATCCAATCAGAGCTTATCACCTGTTTGCTTAACATCTGGAACTGATTATTGAACTCATTTTTCATTCCCTCGATGCTCTGGCGATAAATCTCATTTTCGTTTGTTGCACTACCTAAGCTGTCCTTAGATTGCTCTATTGCTTTATCTACTGCTGACATTTCATCAACAATAGCATTAAATACTGTTATCTGTCGTTTACCAGCCGCAAGCTCACCAAAATACTGTCTTTGTTCACTTGTTAATTCAGGGTAAACCTTTGCATAGTCAGAAAGAATATCGTATGTAGAACGCAAATCACCATTCGCATCCTCAATATTTACTCCAATCGAACCAAAGGCTTTTCCTAATTCTGCCGATAATCCGTCAATCTCTTCTCCGTCCTCGTCTATTGCTCTCAACCTTTGTGAGATAGTAATAAGACCAGTCGAAACTTTTTCCATATTTCTAAGCTGTGTAAAACCACCTGTCAACAAACCGATAGTCTGATCAATACTGTTACCAGCTTGATTCATAGTACCAGAAACACGTTCCAAACCATCTGCAAGATTATCAAATCCAACAGGACTTTGATTTGATACACTATTCATTTTGTCAACAATAGACATTACACTTGATTCATCAACATTAAAGCCATTTAATACTGAAATAAGTGTACTTGCAGCATCAGAAGTCTGTGTAATTCCATCAGCAACATTTGTCATTACAAGTGCTGCATCACCCATTTCCAAACTACTATCAAGGTCATAACCAGCCCTCTTAAATTCAGTAGCCGCTTCAATCATATCTGAACCAGTTCTACCTATTTTGTCTGCTGCTTCATATGCTTTATCAGAAAACTTTAATAAATTGTCATATGATAAATCAGCAACCTTATTAAACTCGGTCAAATTCTTATCAAGTTCACATACCGCATTTGTCATAGCCTTAATAGCCTGTATCGTCTCTTGAATAATCTTATATGCTAACTGATACTTAACCATATTAGTAAGAGCATCTTTTAAGCCATTTTTCAGATTACCAAAGAATCCAGTCGATACACTATCTGTAGCCTTAACTTGTGCTTGTATTCCTCTAAACTGTTGCTGTAACCTTGTTAAATCGGTTTTATTACTACAGTTCTGTAAATCAGTAACAATCTGTTTCAACTCTGCATCATATTGTGCAGCGGCTTCTCTATTCTGTCCCATCCATGAAATAATTCTATTAGTAAGAGTAGATGCACCCTGCATAGTTGCCATATCAGCATTTAGATTCTTCTGCTCCTGTGAAGTAACTTGATACTCCTTCTGTAAACTCTTTAAAGAAGCTACCATCTCATTGTATTTTGCAATCTTTTCCTGCGGATCACTAATACTATTGATAGATTCCATTGAAGCCTTTAACTCTTCAATCTGAGTTTTTACATTATCAGGCATTTTAATAGAATTGAATTTTGCTTCAATTAAAGCAATTTCCTGTGGCATAGTTGCTAAAGTATTCTTCATAGCCTCTAACGAACTTGCATGAGTACCCTTTGCAATTTCTGCATTAAAAGTCTGATATTCGGTTCTTGCCAAACGCAAATAGCTTTCTAACTGTTTAATATCATCTAAAGTGGATGCATTGATAGATAAATCATTGAATGATTTCTGATTATCAGAATTTAAAGAAACACCAGCCTTTTCAGCTTGTGTATTAAGAAGTTTCATCTGTGCAATCAATTCCTGTTTCTTACGGATTACTTGATTGTCAGATTCCATCTGTCTTTGATTAGCTTTTACTGTAGCTTCAATGTTCTGTGATAATGATTTCTGACCTTCAGACCATTTTACAATGTTATGTTCTACACCATTAGCATCATACCACTTACCTACAGACTGTAATTTTAATGTGGCATTTGTTACCTCATTAAGTTCATTACGATAAGTAAGTAATGCTTTTGTAGCCTGTCCATTATCATCTACATTGATTTTATATTTTACTAACTGACCTTTATTATTGGTGATGTCTGCAACGATTTTATTGATTTCTGCTTTAACCGCATTTGCATCTGATAAATCAAATTGAAAAGGTATCTTAACACCCGTTGCATTGATTCCAGATTTCATCTGCTGATTTATAGCATTTTGCTGTTGCTTGATTGCGGAAGTGTCAATATTGACTGTTCCCACATTGATTTTAAGATTCTTAGAAATGTCATTCAACTGCTGTTGAAGTTTGTTTTGTGATTTTGTTATATCTAAGCCACCAGTCACACGAATAGTATCGCTATCAGATAAATTCTTTGCTATCTGCTTCAACTGCTTACTCATTCTGTTCTGTGTAGCTGTAATATCCAATCCTAATGTAAATAGATTGTTAGCCATTTTATAAGCCTCCTTTAGTAATTGATGATTATATCAATACCAAAGTCGTTTTCTTTGTTAAAACGATACACGGCATTTTCCAGGAAGTGACCTCCTTCCCTATAGCCAAAATTTTCAATATCTTTGTGCCAACCTTTAGACACATGATACCCTTCGTTCATCAGTAGGATTGAGTTGATTTTACTATCATCCCATAAGGATTTATGAAATGCAGTATCATCATAATTGATTTTTATTTGAAGTTTATTACCAGAAGTGCTTACTCGTACCAAATCCTCCGCATATATAGAATTTCGCATGTCATAAGTTCTTTGATATATTATAGGTGTGTATAAACGATACCATCTGTCGATTTCCTCTTGTAAAATCTTCAAGAATCGCTTTGCTTCATACTTCATCTGCTTCTCTAAAGTTCTTCCATTCGGCAATGTTAGCTTCATAATATCAATATCCAGATTATTACTCATTCTCTGCTCACTCCTTTCTGTGAAATTTTAACAAATACAGGTATTGATATTTTAGCAATAATGTACATTGCTTTCTTAATCGATTTTGTGATATAGTTATAAAGGTTTATTATATCATTTTGTCAATTAAGTTCTGTATATTGAGACTTACCATTGCAAAAATCTTCAATTATTTTTATCTGGTTCGTGTTTAAGTCATAATCCCCAGACAACCATTGCGACAATTGACTTGGATAAATCCCAACTAAAGAAGCCAGATACTTTTTCTTTATGCCATAGCGTTTCAGATACTCTTTGGCTCTTAATTGTAAATCCATATCAAAAGTCTCCTTTCTTTAATGATAATTCCATGAGATCAGAAACTAAAGCACCGATAATTCGGCTATTATGAAATAAATTTCAAAAATCTTTAATTCTTCTCCCTATATAATTTTTGTAAAAATAAAATCAGAGTACCAAAAATCCCCTTATTTTCTAGGCTTTTTTGACACTCTGTTTCTTATTCAAAAATATTAAATTGCTTTTTTATGCTATGGCAGCAGACTTATTTTTTCTGTTTTTTTTACCAACCTGTAGATCATGAAGTTTACTATGACATTCACCACTACAGGTCTTTTTGTTTCTATCCTTTATAAAATGTTTACCGCACACAATACATTCTGACAACTCCTTGTCCTCATTATATGCTTGCAAATATATCATCGGATTGTAAATATCTTGGACTGTAAATAACACCTCAGTATTATCTTCTTCCTCAATATCAAGATTTATACTGATTTTGTTTTCATCAGTTTCAATCTGAATACCGCTACTCATAAACCTTGCAAAACTTCCTGCATAAGATTTAGCACCGACCATTTCCATAATCTTATTCATATTATAGGATATGTCTATTTTCTTCTTTTTACCATTCGGCTTAATAATAGTCTTGTGCTTTTTTCTTGTGATATAAAATGAACCATCTTCTTTTAATCGTCCAGACTGTTTAGCATACTTATAATGACATAATAAAGCAAATAATAACCCTACATCATTCTGATAATATGAACCGTTTTTCTTTGTCTGAAGGACTACTCTTATATAATTCATATCAGCTTGTGTTATATAAACACTCTTTCGCTCCATCCTATCAGTAATCATCTGGTCTAATTCATCATTACCTCTAACCGCTTTCTTATAACACATTCTAGGTCTTTCCTTTAATGTTATACCTGTTTTTTGATTACGATTGAGGTTGTCTACAATCACATTACCAAAACACTTCCACAAAATATCTTTGCTTGTAGTATAAAAATCGCTTTTATATTCCATATCAATTATGTAATTGACTGCAAGATCAACATTGAATATGCCCTTTTTATCCGTGAATATATCCTTAATTTCTTTGATACAGTAATAATGAAATACATCATACTTAGCTGTTATCTCTTTAGTATCTGTGTTTTTCCTGTCTATTTCCTTTTTAATATCTTGACACAACTTCTGTTTTGCTTTCTTCCTGCTGTTCAAGACATTATATGCTTTCAAGTATTTTTCATCTGACCTATCGACTTCAAATAAAGGTTTACCATTCTTTCCGACTGAATTATTCATCAACTGTCTATAATCAAATTCTTCATCAGTTCCAATCTCATATTTATAATGCTTGCTACCGACTGTTTTATCAATGTATTGTGCAATTCTATCCATTGGACTATCTGTGTATTCAGCAAGATTAGATTTTTTACCTTTGGCATATTTGAAAAATTGCGGATATTTAATCTTCTGTGGCTTAAATTTTTCTCTTATGTCCTCTGGTGGAACTAATTCTTTATATAACTTCTGATATTCGCCTATATCAAGATTCTTACCAGTCTTAGGAAAATCTATTGCATAATTTGATAAAGCACATATAACATTTATCATATCATCATACATAAGCGGATCATCTGCTAACTCAGGAACATTCCACAGCTTTGTAATAGCATTACTTGATTCACCTATAATATTATTGCTAAAACCTTTAACCAAAGTGCTGTAAATTGCCTCATTCGTTATCTGCTGTGGCTCTGCTTTCTGCATATCATAATATAATGGCTCTTGTGGTAATGATTCTGCTGCTTTCAACAATGCTTTGTCGGTGCATACTAAAATCTCATCACCATCCCAGTCACATTGTAATGACTTGGAAATTAAATCATGGCAGCTTACAACTGTGTCACTCTCCATATATCTAAACCATTTATTACATTCATCAGAAGATACTAACTTTCGTCTTGGATATTCATATCTTGATAAGTGTGGACTTCTAAGACATAATACTTCTTCCACATCTTCACATTCAGCATAATATTTGTTATACACACAATTCTCTGGAACTAAGCCTTGCGGATCAGTATTACTCATAAACAGATATTCACAAAAAGCATACATATCCGGTGCAACATAACTGTAGTAACCTCTCATTGGAAGTTTACCGCCCATATATGCCCTTTTCTTTGCTTTAAATAGACTTTGTACCTTATTCATAATATGTTTATCGTGAATAAGTGGAGGATAAATATCTAATGCCTTTGCAATATAATAATTAGCTCTCTCAACATTGGTATCTACTGTCTGTGATTCCTGCCCCTTAACCTCTTCGTCTGTATCATCATCCGTCACTTCATCAAGTGCTAATCCTAACTGCGACTTCATATAAGAAAAATCTGTTTTCAGCTTTGTTAAATCCTCAATAGCTGGCTTACATAATTCTATAATATCGGTATTATATGGAAGTGTCTGTAAAAATTGATAAGAGAATGTGACCTCTTCTTTTGGAGGATTAGCATAAGAATTTATAGATAATTCCAGATTGTTTTCCTTGAACTTAGTCTTGTAATGTTCCCATGATTCATACTGTTTCCACATCTTCAACTGACTTGTTGTAATGATGTATCTTATATCTTCCTCTTCTACATCATGCGGAGTTCCCCACGGATCAACCAAAATACTATTATGAGATACTTCATGCGTAAACAATCTAAAATCAAATGGGAACATAGCACCTTTTATATAACCGCCTCTTATCTGACAGCTTGATGGTAATTCCCCTGGAATAAACATACCAGCACCATCCGTATGCTCAATAGAAATACTCTTTGTCTGATACTCTTTTGGTGTATCATTTACAAAGCATTGTCCGTTATCATCTGTCCTAATATCAATATACTTAACCTTGTCTGTAACAACAGTTTCAAGACCTTCTACAACAATACATCTGTCAATGTCTATTACTGTTTGAGGTTTTACACTTGATGATAAAGATAACGCATTGTATGACAAATACTTTCCTACATTCATACCACCATTAGCATTGATACTTTCAGTAGTCAATCCGACCATTAAAAATCCTTTGTGCTTTTCAAAAAAATCTTTCCTCATAAGAGTAACAGTAACATTTCTGACCTGTCCAGTAGTGGCAGTAAACAACATATATTCTTTACCACCGATTTTGATTCCATCTCTTAGAATCTGCCACAAGATTTCATTATGGTTGATTACCATATAAATTATCTCATCCAACAACTGATAATCACATTTCTCACACTCTCTATCAGCTAATGCAAGTCTGACAATATCATTTTCAAATATTGCAATCTCGTTTCTTTCATTCAAATACTTATCTGGTACTTTTCTGACAGATTTATTATTATGAATGGCTTCTAATAAATCAACATTCTTTTTGTTCTTGTCATTGTAAATCTCATTCTCTTCATCTGTTAATGCTTTGAATGTATTTAATTTATATATCCTTACTCTTCCTGCTTTAACGTGTCCTATAATACTCTACCACCTTTCGTAAAAATGTCTTTCTATATATAATATTCTCCATCTGGAATGTGATTTTGACACAAAATACACCATAGAAAGAAATGATTCTTTCATTGGCAATTTTGCACTTGATACGCCCGATTTTTCGGACGTTAAGAATTGAAAAATAGAATTTTACTTCACAATCTGCATAAATGAAGGCTTATTGCTCATTTTTGCAATTTCTCCACTCTGATTATCAATAAGTAGACCATTTTCTCTGTCCATCGCGTAAGTGCCGATTCCATTATCTTCACAGAATTTTTCAGCAAAGCTAACACCTGTCTGCTGTTTATACATAGCACTCATGCAACCCATATAAAATACTGTAAATTCTCTCAAATCCTTATTCATATAATCCCACATGAGATCGAATACACCATCACGACCAACCGCATTGTCAAGACCTTTTTCCTTCAGAACGTCCATTGTGAAAAAGTAATCTTTACAGTCCCATTTATCGCCATCATAGGTTTTATCAATCGGGAATATCTTAACCAGATTTTTCAGTTTGATACGACCAATAATACCGAACATAGCATCTATCAGATTAAATCCATTCTCCTTGACTGCAAATGGTGTATTGTAGCTTGCATCTAATCTCTGGTTCTCACGTTCAATATCTGCAACGTATTTGATATACTTTACACCGCATAGAGCAACCTTCATCAATTCATCCTGCGACCAATCATCTAAACTCTTGTACTTTTGAAACATACTGCTAACTGCACTGTGATACTGTCTGTTCCACATATCATGCAACATAATTACTCTTGTAAGCCTGTTTAATTCGGCTGCGTCCTTGTTTCCTATTGTTATTGTAAATTTATTACTCATAAGCAAATCTCCTCTATTTTATAACCAGCTTTCAGATATCCAGATGTATCAACCCTTCTATCTCTTTAACTTTTGCTTCTGAAACTGAATCCATTAAAATATCTCCACCTTCCATTTCAGTAAGTTCAGCATCACCGATTATATCTGACATTCTCAATGTAAGTTCTTTTATCTTTGATGTATTAAGTTTCTTCTTTTTAATATCTGTAAAATTAACAATCGCACCCATAATATATATTCTCCTTCCGTTACTATTTTCAGTTATAGCAAATTTGCCACAACCTATATCAATAACATTTTAAACTGCACTCCAATTGGAGAGAACTTATATCGGTAACATTTTCTCGCCTTGTGTCCAAATGGACGAAACATCAATCAGTAACATCTTTTTTCTTTAATCTGTATGCTTTCTGTTTACAAGCATTTGAACAATACATAGCATCCTTTTTTCTTAGCCACAAAAGGTTTATTGCAAATCACACATACACGATTTTTCTCTAACTGTTTTCTTTCTTTTCGTTTCTGAATATAATTATCATTTACACATCTATAGCAACAATATTTACGTCTGCGATTTTTTGAATAAAATTCTCTACCACAATATTCACAATTCAATTTAAAGGAACATTGATAATGCCATTTTCCTTGTAAAAATTCTTCATATTCTTTTTTCAATCTAGCTTGTTCTTGCTCATATGTTTCATATCTCATATGTACTTTGTTACCGATTAAGGTTGTGCTAATTTCAGCAAAACCTATTTCAGTAACGCTCCTTCCATCAATTTTACGCTCACACTCCAATTGGAGTGTAACTGATTTATTCGCCAAATGGCTCTATGTGAAACAGTTTCACTTACGCTATTTTTTTATTCCTTGCACCATAAACCAATGCATCCGCTTTTCCTTCCACACAATCAGCAGTTACAACAACTTTCTTTGCACTTGCAATATCGGGAACATCAAACATGACTTTCTGCATAGCGGATTCAATGATACTTCTAAGACCTCTTGCTCCTGTTTTCTTTTTAATAGCCAATTCAGCCAATCTTTCTCAATGCTGCGTCCTCAAATTCCAGCTTAACACCCTCCATTGATAATAACTCCTGGTACTGCTTTGTGATAGCGTTCTTTGGCTCTGTGAGAATATGCACCAAATCTTCCTCTGACAACGGATTGAGTGCAGTAATAATAGGAAGTCTGCCTATCAATTCTGGCATAAGACCATACTTAACAAGATCGTGCTGCTCAACCTTTGACAAGTCGGTAACTGATTCATTTTTATTGACAACATTAGCACCAAATCCAATGCTGTTATATGTCTCTTCCTTGCCTATGATTTTATCAATTCCATCAAAAGCTCCACCACATATGAAAAGTATGTTAGATGTATCAACTTTCACTGTCTCTCCCTGTGGATGTTTCCTACTGCCTGTTACTGGCACTTCTGATACTGTACCCTCAATAATTTTAAGAAGTGCTTGCTGTACTCCCTCACCAGATACATCACGAGTGATTGACATATTTTCGCCCTTACGACTAATCTTATCTATCTCATCAATATAGATGATTCCTCTTTGTGCTGCCTGAATGTCATAGTCTGCATTCTGTATGAGTGTTCTTAACATGACCTCTACATCGTCACCAACATAACCAGCTTCAGTAAGTGTTGTAGCATCTGCAATAACAAATGGAACACCCAAAAATTTTGCAAGGCTCTGTGCTAAATATGTCTTACCACTCCCGGTTGAACCAATCATAAGGATATTGGACTTCTGTATCTCAACATCTGATTTTTTACTCTGTTTCAATCTCTTATAGTGATTGTAGACTGCCACTGCAAGTGTTCTTTTTGCTTCATCCTGTCCAATCACATACTGATCCAAATGTGCTTTAATCTGTGAAGGTGTAGCCAACTGCACATTATTTGTAATATTTTCCTCTTCTTCATCATTGAGTAAGTCATTTGCAATGCTGATACAGCTATCACAGATATATCCATATTTACCTCTAATCAGCTTGTCTACTTCATCTTTTTTGCTTCCACACATACAACAAAATTCATTATTTTTATTTGCCATTATAAAATCTCCTTCTATCAAGTGAAAAATTGTAAACTTATTATTCAGATAAATAGAGGGTGCTTATTTCGGATGCCGATAGGCAGCCGACATACTCTCTCTTTATCGTATGAATGATAATGTTTAATTCATATTTTGAACCATTCAAGGTACGCTCAAATTAAGTATCTATAAGATATATTCTCTCGTTGAAAGATTTGTGTAGCCATAGCGGAACAAATCTTTTTGTGCTGTAAAGCACCCACTATTCAAGAAAGTAACATCCATTAGTAATAATTCCTCTTATCTGGTCACATACTGCATTGGTAGGAATATTTTTATCCTTCACACTCTGTAATGCAGTTTTAATATCACCCAATGACATTCTGTATTCTTTCATAAGAACATCAACAAAAGGTTGTCTGTATTCTATCAGCTTATCCAGTTCCAACTTATGATTGTTATAATTGGATGCTCTGTACTGCTTTTCCTTATAAGCAAATTCATTGATTTTCTTCTCATGTTTTGCTATGCAATTTAATATGTACTCTTTTGTAAGAGTATTTGTATTCAATTTATCTTCCATTTTTAATCTATAACTTCTATCCATGTCTTATCTCCTTAATGGGTGTCTGCGTGGCAGCCACAAATGATATTTGTTCCGTTCCTTGCGTCACTACACAAAATCATTGATTCTCGTATGATTTTATGTATTTTCAAAAATTGGCACTTTATATTCGTAATATAGGGTTATGTTTATTGTTACGATTTTAAAGTGCCAACTTTTTCACTTTACAAAATCGAATATACTATCTAACTCATTATTGCTTTCCAAAAAATCTTCTGTTGAGAATACCATATCCTTATGACCTATCTGTATAAGTTCATTTTTTAATATGCTTTGTGCTCCTAAATAAGTTTCTTCATCTATATGCTCTGGCATAAATGGCTTTCTTGGTCTTGGAATTATTTTTCCATTCTCAACCCATGTTCTTGATGCTATTTCATCTTTCCACTGTTGATAATCTGTCTGCCATTTCTGAAATGTGTTTTTAGCATTTTCATCTACTACTTCACATATTTTTTCATTCAGCAATTCTTTTTGTAATTTTGCTTCAAGTTCTGGGTATGCTTCACGAACTCCTTCAGGAGTATAGATAATTTTGATTTGCTTGTAACAGTGATCCCAACCATAATATTCATACAGTAAATCGTTTACTTTTTGATAATATTCTTGCTGTTGGAATTTCAAAAAGACCTGTACCATCTTTTCATATTTCATAATATTATGAAGTACATAATGCTCAACTTCCAATATTTGTTTTTTCTGATTGTCCGTAGCTTCAAAATATTCATCACAACGCTTTTGTGGATTCCACTTTACAATCATTGTCTGAATCTCATATGTAATGAGTTTTCTGCTCCTTAAACTGTTCAATGCGGAAAATAAAATCTCTTCCAATTTCTTATTACATCTTTGATAAAAATGTTTTACTTCCCACGGAGTAACCTTGTAATCCAAATTGGTTAATTCCTTCTCAGACTTCTTTCCATATTGCTCATTTACAATCCCTAACATTTCCCACCAGTTACGTTTAGTAAATGTCTTTGTAAATCCTTGCTGTTTTGATAGATATTGCAGCAGAATCACTTCTATATATTTAACGTAAATCGAATTATTTCCTAATTTTCTCTTATCCTCTTTGGTCAAAGGTGTATCATAAACATCCGTTATAATAAATTTCTGCCCCGACTTTTCCCAGTCAAAATATCTTTTCCAATCTTCCAACTGCAATTTTTTGGACTTACCATTTTTTACTTCTTGCTCTAATAATTCACATAGCATTTTGTAATTTTTAACAGTCATTCCAATTACAAGTTTTGATGTATCAATTCCATCAATAATAAGTTGTGGTGCAGATGGTGTATCTTCTAATCCTTTTTTGAAGTCTGTTTTTAATTCTTCTATTGAAGTAATCCAAACATTTTTTAATTGCTCATTATCTTTATATTGGCTCTGTCTATTCAAAATATCTGCAATATTGATTGCAAGTATCTTGTCAAGCAATGGATCTAAATCACAAGTATATTTTTTCAATATATCCTCATCTAAATCCTTATCTTTATATTTTCCAGCATTTAAGATAATATCTCTTGCATATGATATTGCTCTATCTGAATCTAATTTTACTTCTTCCTGCGTTGGTAATTTTGTTATTCTTTCTGCTTCATCTGGTATAACAGATATATACTCTCTCCCATTTGAGACATAAAAGAATCTCTCTAATACTTTTGCTGTCTGATTTTTGTTACATGGATTCAGATAATCCATATAGTCTGTTCTTTCTTCTGTAATAATAGTGCATTCCTCCAATTCTAATTTAATGAAGGCATAATGCCATTTCTGACACTATGCCTGTTATTCCGTCCAATATAAGTACCCATTATCTTCAATGGTATTGTGATTCCGTTTCGTGGTAATCAGCATCTTCACTGATAATTGTTTTAATAAAAGGGGAATTATGTGCATCTACATTAGATGACATTGTAACCAACCTCATTCATTGGCAGACTTGCTACTCTCACCGCAAATATATCTCTGTTACTTATATATTCTCCACTCGGAGAACGATTTTACATCGGATAATGTAAACCAGCATATGCAACTAATTCTGCAAATGACTTTCCGTGTTCATCTGTCTGTACTACATTATCTGAATTTACGACAATATACTTATTGATGTTATACTGGTCTTTAATTGGCTTGATATGGTAGCCTTCATCCTTTAATGCTTTCTTTACCATCTTGTATGTAAGAATTGGCTGTACATGAAGTGCCTGTTTTTTGCCATTAGTTCCAATTCCCACCTCAAAAGACACAATATCTTCTTCTGATAAATTCCTTTTTCTATCAGTTTCAATATTGCTGTAATGCACAAAATAGTCTTTATTATCCGAACCTCTTATAAATCCCCATCCCTTTTGATTGTCAAAGAGTAAAACGCTTCCATTCATATACTGTATTCCTCTTCTAATAATTTTCTTTCATAGGATTGATAGCACATTTTTCTGTAAATCCATCAATCAGCTTGTCAAAACAATCTGGACAAATATCTAAATCAAGCATACTTCCGTCATGTTTATTGCCATAACCGATACGATCATGGATGCCAATAACCATCTGACCTTCAAATACCTGTTCCACTGTCTTTCCACATACGTTACATCTTGTTAATCCTTTTGCCATATCTTCTGTTTCCTTTCTTCTATATAAGGCAGGAATGAGAAAGTATCTCGTAATTTCCTTTATCAATCAAACTGAATGACCTCTGTTATATTGCTCTCTCTCTTTATGCTGACCATTTTTCATTGAGATCTTCATATAACTCTTTTGTGGCAGTTTCCATATCTACACCATCACTAAGCTGCAATGTCACGTCTATATCGTCATAGCAGTAACAGCTTGCTTTTCCGATCGCAATATGCAGTTTATTTTCTGCAATTTTTTCATAAGTAAAATCAATGGTATCTGCGAATATGCCAGAATTAGTGTAGAACTCCAAATCTTCCATGAATTTTTCAACTGATATTGGCTCTTTTCCACTTTCATCATGGTTTACTACTGCACTTGTGACTGATACAAGATTGTCTGTGATTGCTTTTAATAATCTGCTTGCTGTTGTCTTTCTCATAATGTATATTCTCCTTACTTCTGTATTTTTCTGTTATGCAAATAGTGTCTATCTATTGCCTATATATACATTCTCTGTTATCTATCTGTATTTTTAATTACTAAGCATTTTCAACTTATCTCGTCTTGATAACTTCTTAGGCTTCTGTTTTTCCTCTTTTTCAACCACAACATCATCCGAAAAATCCAAATCTTCTAACTCATTAGATTTAATTGCTTTTGCAGCATTGATTCTTTCATCATGTTTCTGCTTTGCAATCTCCTTAATACTGTTAAGATGGTCAAATGGGAATGATAAACCAGATATAGCAGTAATAGTCTTGTCACTTCCATATCCTTCAAATGTTCGTCTTGGAATACCAACAATCTTAATAATATCGTCCTTGTTAATCTTCTTAGCAGAATTGATGATACCGATATACTCACACTTTCCATCTTTCTGTATTGGTGCAAAGATATTGTTCGTTGTAAGCATTTCAATAACCTTTTCTGAACTTGCTTTTTCATTACCTAATACGGATAACACCATACTTCCATGTGTGCTTAAAATTGTTCTCTTTTCCTGTTCATCCACATTTCCTAACTCTGACACAGAATTATTTGAAAGAAATGTATTAAGCATTGTGGTACAGATACTATTGATTGTCTGCTTGTTGCCACTATTGTTATCAAGAAACATAACTGAACCCATATTTTCGATTTCAAGTAATTCTTGGCAGCACTTATAACTGTTTACGTGAAAATCAAAGTCCTCATCCTTATCTGGAAGTACCACGATTGCACAAATAGTCTTGTCCGTTTCCTCAACTAACATATCAATCAATGCTGTAGAAACTCCGCTACCTGTACCACCTGCACTTGAAAAAATCACATATACAATAGATTCTTCAAGAGCAGAGATTTCATCTACAATATCCATATTTTCAGCAAGTGCCTTCTCTGCTAATGCACGATTACCAGCACACCCATTGAACCCTTTTAGATGTCTGATATTCTTTGCACCTTTAATAGCTGATTCATCCTGTGTACTTGAATTGATATGAATTGTTGTATATCCTAACTTTTCAAGGCAGAAGGCTATATTTGTTCCTGCGCCACCTACACCAACTATTGCTACATCATTCACCAAACTTCTATTACTCATTGTCTTTTCCTCCGTTCCATTTGATTGTTGTTAATCCTTTTTCTGTGATAAAATAGGTAAATTCTAAATGGTCTTTAATACCTTTCTCCATATATCCATCTTTTACTAATGTTCTTACACGCATTACCAGATTATGCCTTGTAGTAAGTAAATCATCCTCACCATAAAATGTGTTGATCTCGTTGATTGTCATACCACACAATTCATCAAAGCATTTTTCCTGTGCAAGAATCTTCATTATATTTACATCAAGCCTGTTAATAGATAAACTCACTACTTCGCACCTCCCTTCTTTTTGCTTTTCATAAGCTGATTACAAACCTTTTTCAGTTCTTGATACTGAAGGTCTGTTGCAATATCCTTGTTATCGCTCTTGTCAATTACTGAAAATCTCCATTTATTTAATGGACTCTCCTTGATTTTGTAACCAATCTTACCCATTTCACATTTCAGTCTCTTAACATAATTCTCTTTGGCTTTCTGTATCTTAGGTTTCTTTATCAGCTTGTAATAATAGTTGCGATACATATTACTCAATATCCTGTCTGGTCTAATTGGATGTGGAACTGGATGCCCTTTTTTATTCTTCTTGAATGCGTGTACCTTAAATTCCCATTCATATACCAGCAAATCATAATCTTTGGGATATTTTTCTTTGAAAGAGCTGATAAACTCTTTCTCATTTAGTTTCTTTGCATCTATCAGCTCATTAAATAAATCCGTTACTTTCTTACTCAAATCCGCAATATAAATTTTTCCGTATGCCATAATAATGTCTCCCATTCAGATTACTCGATTACAATTTCTCCACTCTGTAATTTGCTTATAAAATCCATTACATCTGCCTCATATAATTCAAACTTTTTTCCAGCTATAATAGTTCCACAATTTGCTTTTATAATCCGATAACCAGATAATCTACCTTTATCATAATCCTTTTTTCTTCTACACTTTTTTACTTGGTGACTTGTACCTCTTCCGTCTGCTCTAACAACCCTAAGTCCATAAGATTTCAATATATCAGCAACTTCCTCTGATAATTCAGAATGCAATCTATTCATTCTCTGACTTCTAATTCTCTGAATTGTACTTTCATATTTATACTTTTCAAATAGATTGTGCATCTGTTCCTCTGATAAAAGGCTCGCTTCATATGGAAAATGTGATGTAAAATTTTTTACAAAAATTCCATAATCGCCCCATCTTTTTTCACCGACATAACCATAAATAATTGCTATTTTTTCAGCTTCACAACAAAAACCAAATTCTCCAACTGACGGATTATAATATTTACTCTTATGTGCAGATAACTTGGGTTTTCTATCTACTTTTGTTTTGGTATAGCTTTTCTTGTATGTTTTCTCAAATTCTTCATCAACTACGCCGATTTCCTTACATGTCTGATATGCTGCTCTTTTAACATTAGCCTTTGTATAAGTAAGTGCTAATTCTATCAACTTATCAACTGCAATCTTACATGATTCTTTTTCCTTATTTTCATTTATATAGCTTATCAATTTTTTATCTGTTACCGCTTTTACACTAGGATCGCTACTCTCACAATTTTGTAAGAAGTATTCATCTGGTGTAATTGTCTTATTATTAATCTCAATAACCCAATCCTTAGATAACACTTCATATTCTGTTGTATTTTTAGGATTTTCTTTGTCAACCTCTTTGATTACCATTCGTTTAGTATCAAAATCGGCATATAGAATCTTATAATATTTTTCATTTCTTATAATAAATCCTATTTCTTTCTGAAATGCTTTTACTCTCTGTTTATATGTCATAGTGACCTCCTTAATTTTGTGCTTTACAATATGCTTTTCCTAACTCATCAATGTAATATGTGCTTGCCAGTCCATCTACAAGACCACATTTCACATATCCCTGCTTAGTCATTTCCTGTAAATGTCTATAAGCTGTGCTGTACGATTTCCTTTTTGCTACTGAAATATCTTCCAATATCTGTGAAATATTGATTGCTTTTAGCGGATTGTCCACATTTTTCTCATTCAGTAACATCAAGATTTCATAATCAAACTTTGTCATTACTTTCCACACCTCCTTGCCTCTCGTCATTAAATGGTAAAAAATATATTGGCATTTCTGCCATCTATATACTTATTCGCCTTTTGAAAATTGTTTTTTGCAAAATTTCCACACCTTCAAAAATTTTTCATTAAAACATTCTCTTATCAGATTTCCATAGAATGAGAAAATTTTTATGAAGTGTTTTGCAATCAACCCTTTCATATATAATATTCTCCACTTGTTTTTGGATTTTTTTGTTGTTTTGATTTCCGCAAAAAGAAAAACCACTACATATAGACTTAGTAATCTATATATAGTGGTTCGTTTCAAAACTATGTAACACCTATATTCAGTTTTGGTGGGCTTGACAAAATCGAGAAAATGTGATATAGAGTTTCAGCCATAAAAAACAGATTTTAAATTATGACTTAAACTTTTATCAATAATTTTTTCAAATTCTTTATCAGAAACATTTATATCAACATCACCATTTTTGATTTCATCTATAAAATCATCGATCCAATAATCAATATCGTCTCCTTTGTCTATATAAGCATCATACAACTCGTTTTCTACAAATGTTTTAAACATATCTAAGATTATATTGTACTTTTCTTCTCCAACGACATTTTTTAATTTATCAAGTAACTCTCCATCTACATTGTATATCTTATAATAGTCAGCTATTCGACTTTCAGTTATTTCATATTTCTCATTTTCAAAAAAATCATTTATCAATTCCTTTATGAATGAGCTTCTTGATTTTCCAGTTTTTTCAAGATATTTCATCATCCTATTATAATCTGACATGTCAGCAGGTGTGTATTTTATTGTAACTGATTGTGTCTTTTCATCATACTTCTTCTGGTAATCCTTCTGTGTCAATTTAGTAACATTATTATTTTCTTCCATATATAAAAACCGCCTTTACTTCAAATTTCTACTTCTATTATATAAGAAGAAACACGTAATCACAAATACAATTCCTTCCATAAAAACAGAAAAGCCATGACCTATTACAGCCATGACTTTTCAACAACAAAACAATTTCAATCTTAGGTAATCCTATGATTAAAATGTATATCAAGGGTTCATCACGCCCTTAATACCTAATGAGTATAACATACCTAGCCGATTTTTTCTATCTGCTTTTTCTTGAAAATCTGAATCGGCTTGATACATCGTCAAATGTTTTTAGAACGAATTTCATATCATCCTCTGATATACTATTCTCCATCTCTTTTCTAAGTCTCTGCTTAATTTCCGCTTTGATTGCTAATGATTCAATATTTGTATCTATCATAATATAACCTCTTTTTTCCTTATTATAATGCTATGATGCTAACCAGCCTTTAACATTGGCTGCCTTTTGTAACTGTCCGATTCTGCTTAATACAATGCAACCTAATTCTGTGAAGAAATATTTCTTTGTCCTTCCATAATCATGTAATGTATCTGTGTCTATCTCTGTATGTAAGTTTAAATCATCAGCATTGACAATGTATGTACTAATAATCACTTTATTTGTTCGTGTGTCCATTTCCATGCTGATTGACACTTCAAAATCAGAAGGATATAATACCTGCTGTGTTTCTACATAATGTTCAGCTAACATATTGTTGATTATATCCTCTAAGCTTCTCTGAATATCAAAAGGTACAATAATATCTCTGTCGAATAAAAATCCCACTATCGTATCATTTATATCTGTGTAGTTCTTATCACTCTGTAAATGTAAATCTTCAAATCTGTACTTTGGCTGTTCCATAATCTTAATACCTTCCTCTCTTAATCTTATCCTCAATGATTTCCTTGCCTATTGTGAAAAACTGATATATTGCTAGCGGTATGAATATTAAAAGAATTTTCATTATGGCATTGTTCACAATCATAGATGCGACCAAACCGCACATCCATAGGATCATTCCTATATAAAATCCATAAGTAAAAATTTTTAGTTTTCTCCTATACTTCTTACGTTTTTCTTTTTCGCACTGATAACGATTCCATCTTACTATATCTTCTCTAGTCGCTCCATCAATCATTCTAATACCTCTCGTTCTTTCTAATTTTTTCAAGTGTCTGTTTCTTCTTATTTATATGCTTCTTTCTAATGCGTGGTTTATACTTTCCACACTTCTGACAATATCCGTTGTAATCTGCTTCTCTTCCTTTTTTACATTGACCTTTACAGATATATGATTCGCATGGTTCAATTCTATCTCTTGCCATTGTCAATCTCCTTACTTACAAATTTTATCCACCATATCTTGCAATCTTTCTTTTGCACTCTGGATATAATATAATTCTCCACCAATTTTTATAGCTTCATTATTTTTCTGTGCTGTTACAACTTTTTGCTGATAGAGATTGATTCCTACAACTATACCATTACAAAAAGCATTTACTTCATGTGACTTATCCATGATTTCCACCTCCGATTGTTTTCTTTTGTATATATTCATTCTCTATCATTTCTCGCATTTTATAGATATTCCGTCTTTTTCCTTACTTCATCTAAGTTCGGATTCATATATCGCATAGTGGTTTTTATACTGCTATGTCCCATCTGCCCTGCAATTTCTGGAATAGTAAACAATCCTGTTGATACTGCATTCATAGCATAAAAATGTCTCAATGTATGCGGAGTAATATTTAATCCTTTAGGACAGCACAATTTGAATACTCTGTTTATTGTGGTCTGATTCAATCTTTCCCCTCTGCTATTATGAAATACCCATTCTGATTCCACTTGATCCGTTCTTTGATACTCACGGACAGCCGACACAATCTTACTGTTAATAATAACAATTCGTGCTTTCTCTCCCTTACCATTTACAACCTTTAATTGATTGGATTCTAAGCATATATCAGATTTCCGTATATTAAGACACTCTGAAATTCTCAATCCAGCATATGCAAGAATGGTTACTATTGCATAGTTCCGTTTGGCTGCACAACCTTCAGATTGTAATACTATTTGTCTGAACTCTTCCACTTCCTTTTTAGTTATATCAGTAGGTGCAACCAATTCAGCTTGTATCTTTATCAAATCCCTTTTTGACACAACAATATTATCTGGCTCTATCAATTCATTAAAACATATGAGGGCAGATAACTTTGAATTGATAGTCTTGGGATTAAGATTGTTTCCAGAGTGTTCCGACTTCTTAATATTTTTCAGATAGCTTTTATATTCCAGGATATTTTCACGATATAACTTTTTACATTCCATATTGTAACTATCCATAAACCATCTGAAGTATTCCTTTATGGAATTTCCGTAGACTTCAATAGTTCGCTTTGATTTTCCATCAAGATACATTTTTTCTTTGAATTGTTTTATCAAATCTTCCATCAGCAAATCCTCCCAGAATCTTTTTTGAGTTTCTATGATATATATTTCTCTGTTTCTTTTTTGAGTTTTTCAAAAATATCAATCTGCACCTTTTTAAAAACTCAAACAAATTTACATTTTTTTGAGAAAGTAATTAGTCGAATTTTTGTTCGATACATTGTATATTTTACTGATTTATCTTATACTATATATGGAAGGAGTTGATATACATTTACATTGAGATTCAGAAGCCGAACCGCTTCAAAGATTTATTACATAAAATTTATGACCGCTTAGAAGATTTGATTTTTACTATCATTCAAAAGATACCAGAAAAGCACATACCATCTTTCCTTATGAAATGGATTGAACATTACACCAATAAAAGATTATCAGAATTGCAAAGTCAGATCATCCGCAAACGCTGGCAGACAATAGAATTAGAAAAGACTGTTAATAAGATTCATAACAAGCAGCAGGATTAAAATAAGCACCTCCAGAAAGATATATCTCTTTCCGTTGGTGCTTTGTTTATTATAGTCCTAAGTATTCACTTGGTAAAATTGCCTTTATATCTGATACAGAATAATCTGACACATTTCTTGTCACAATATATTCAGCACCATAACTCTTTGCACATTCCATTTGTAAACAATCCTCAAAATCAGAAAATTCCTCATTTGCAAGACCAGATAACAATTTTGCTTTGTCTATGCCCTCTACATCAAAAATCGTGCATAGATTTGATAATATTTCTCTTCTTTCCTTTGCAGTATAATCTTTCCTTAATATAAAAAACATATTAGAAATAGAATGAGCTGCAACGCAACCTTTTGTATTCCCTTCGGTACATGATGAAATTACTTTCTTTGCATCCTCAAAGAATGGTTCTCTTTCAAGAAGATAATCAAGTAATACATTGGTATCAATCAGAATTTTACCTACCATATTTATCTTCCCTGTAAGAAGCTAATTCTACATCATCATCTGTAACAGTCCCCTTTTTGCGTAACTGCTCTAATCTTGCAAAAGCTTCTTTCCTTTCCTTATTAGTATCATTGTATAATCCATTTACACCCTGCATAATCTGTATCACAAATGATAATTTATCTTCCGGTATTTTTTCAAGTTCCATTATTGCACTTTGTCTTAATGCTGTCATAGGTCATACCTCCTTTAAAATCTCGGATGAAATCTTCGTTTCAAATAATACGATTATTCATCCTCATTTTCCTTATTTTGCTTGTTTTGTTCCCTTACTGTAACAATATCTATCCCCATATCCTTTTCAAGTAATGAGATTACTAATTGATTCACGCTCATTCCTTTTGATTTTGCATGATCCTTGATTGGTTGTAGATATTCCTCTGGAACTCTTAATTTTATATCTTTAATTTTCTTCATATATTCTTTTAAACTATCTTTTTGTTTATCAGTCGCAGAAGCCACAACGTAACCCTCCGTTTCTATATACTTCTTCATAATAAGTATACAACACCTCCTCCGTTTTTTCAATAAAAATCTATGGGTACATAAAGAGTGCCAAAAATCAGCACTCTTTTCGCTTATATCATCTTATTTAATATTTTATGCACAATCTTCCATAATAACCGCTTGCCTTCTTTCTGATCCATTTGATATAAGAAGATTTCCGTTATCCGCTCCATAAAATCATCTGGAAGCACCGAACCTTTGAAAAGATTGCAAGCCTCGCAAGTACATTGAAGGTTGCTTACATCATCAGCTCCATTCATAGCAAGCGGTACAATATGATCCAATGTCATGTTGTCGTATGTTATCTTCCTACCACATAAAGCACATCTGCCTTTTGCAGTATTATATATCAATTCTCTTACTTCTTTGGGGAAGTTGATTCTTCCCTTATTTCTGCTAAATTTATATTTTGCATTAGTTTCTACATCCTGTATGTAATATCCGTTTGTTTTTCCCGGTGCTTTCAGCAATCTTTCTTTCGCTTTTTCAGTAGTAATATATATTCGTGCTTCATTTACATCTTTTGTCTTTGCTACTCCACCAGTTTTCGTCATTCTTACATAATAGCTTCCATTTGTAAGTACATAAGCCATATAATCAACCTCTTTTCCATTGGAGACAGCTATATTTAAAGCTGTCCCATCCATTGCAGTTCCCTTTTACATCAAACCTACCATACAAGCCAATCTGTAAAATGGATTCCTTGCAACTCTCCTCATGTGCTCCGCTTTCTCTCTTGCCTTGCGTTCCATTCTATCCATAAAAGCAAGGCTGTTATCCATTTCCATGTATTCCATCATTTGCGTTGGTGTAAGTGCATCATATGGAGTTTTTAAGTTTCTATCTATAATCTGGTTTCCGTCTGCTGTTGTGATGATTCTAAAATTAAACATATATGTATATCCTGCCTTCCGTTTATCCTGCATATCTGCAATACTGATTATTTCTGTTGCTATTACATTCTCCCTTGATCCGCTTAAAATACTCTTCTAAATTGAATGAATATGACCTACTCTGTAGGCAAGTACATTTCCCTCTTTTTAATACTGTTGTCTCTGCTATAACAACATTGTTTGTCAAGGTTAAATTCCCTCTGATAATACTTTCCAATGATTTCCGTAAATCTCTGTATGAGCTGTCAAGATAATATTTCTTTCCGTTGTTTCCCTCATTGACAAAATATACAATTCTGTATGTGAAGCAATCTTCAATCATATTATTAGCAAGGCAACCTCTGTCTATATCCATCAAAATATCTGATATTGTATTCATATGCTTTACCTCAATTTCTCTTATATCGGGGAGGTTTGCCCTCCCCTTTTGTCTTATGCTACTTTCTTAATCTCTGTGAAATACTGATTGATAAGTGCTGTAAGATAATCAAGTTTTCCGTGTACTACATTGCTATCCCTTGTAGAACGGTCTACATCTAATTCAGTCCATGTCTTTCCGTTGATTTCTGTATTTTTACCTTCTGCAATTAACCAATGCAGGAACTCTCCAAACTCTTTATCTTCCCTTTCTAACTTTGTAAATGCCTTAAATGCTGCCACAAAGATATATGCACTCTTTCTATTGAACAGTTCCCTTATCTCGCTTGTGATTTCCGTTGATTCTACTAACCTTGTGAGTAAATCATCAAGATTTTCAAAATCAAGAATGGTTGCATTTTCATTTAACCACTTGAAGCCTATCTTTGTATCTTTTCTGTACTGATTAGGGTATTCAGATAAGATAACCATATCTCCGATGGCTCTTTCAAAAGTTCCGTTTATTCTGTCTTTGTTGTTGCAAGAGTACATATCCTTGAAAAATCTGTTTTCCGCAATTTCTCTTATCTCCCTTGCAAACGCATCAATATATGTAAAAGCACGTTGAGCTTGATTCATCGGCTTACAGTTATTCAGTTTGCGTACAAGTTTTGAAATTTGAGTTGTATCGCAATTCTGATGAATTACAACTTCTAACTGATAGCCATTGAATACCTCTTTCAATTCTTCTGGTAACTGCTCATATGTCTTGTTACGAATGTCAAAATCTACATTCTGCCATACGATTTCGCCCTGCTCGTCTCGCTTTATATTTCCATCTTCATCGGTTGCCTTTGTCTGATAAGTAACCATATATTCATCAAGATTCTTTGTGATTTTTGCGTTTCCGTATCTGAATAATGATAATGTGCTACTTCTCTGCAATCCGTCAATTATCCACTGTCTTGTGATTCCGTTTGATGTGGTTTCCTCACCTAAAATAATAGGTGGAATATAATCATCTGTCAGAACCGATGCAATCAGTTCATTTACCATATTCGGATTCCATTGTCCTGATAATCTCTGACATTCCTGATCCGTTCTGATTTTCTCTGCCTTCATATCCTTTAAATACTGCTCTAATGTGTATGTCTGCTTTCTAATATTCTTCATAGTGATTACCTCCTAAAATAAAATCTTTACATTTTCAAAACTTCTCATAATCTTCATGTTTTCGGCATATTCAGTTGATGAAATTTCTAAAATCTGCCGTATGTCTTTAGGTGTGTACCCATCAATCAAAAGATTTAATATATTTACCTGCTGATTAGAAAGTTTTGAAATGTACTGTTGTACCTTGTCTTGAAATTGTTCGTTGTTGTTTTTGGTCACTTCCTCGAATGTGTCAAAATCGGATGCTATTAAATCCAGTAGACTACATTCTTCTTCACTGTCATTAGTTACATCTAATGAAGTTGTAAATTGATTGATAACTCGTTTTTCTCTGTGTCTGTCTCTTATTTCTGTCTTAAATCTTTTCTTCAAGCAATCACAAAGAAAAGTATTAAAACTTGCTCCTTTATCGGTGCTATAAGAGTTGTAGCACTGCCACAATGTCATATTTGCAATACTGTAAAAATCGTCATAATCTGCTTCTGTCAATGGCTCGTTAAGCCTCAAAAAGATTGACTTTGATAACTTTTTCAGTAGTCGCATATCGTCTTTACAATATGGCTCTAATACTGTTAAATCTGTACTTGTCATTGTCTCACCTTCTTTCTTGTTATAATGTGGCATTACTGCCGATAGGCAAGTTGTAATTGAATACCACGGCTTGACCGCTTGCCTCGTTGTGGTTTACTTGTCCGCTTTCTTCTTATCCTCGTACCACTTAATAGAACCGCCTTTAAAGTTGGTTTTTGGCTGTAATATAGTACTTTTACCGACTTTCTGGACTACTCCGTTTTTGGTAACTGTTGCAAATTGAATTGTCTGTGTCTGCATATCTCAAAACCTCCTACTTGTTTATAATGGTAAAGCCTGACGCTTCCGCTCTTTTGATTTCCTCAATGTTCATAATTGTTTCTCCGATATATGTACCCTTTAATTTGATAATAACTGACATCTTTAACGCTCCTATTCCTTGTATTTTGTAGGGTATCGGGTGGATTATTCCACCCTTGCCCTGCTGATTGCTAACCGCTTGTTACTTGATTCTTAAAACTTTGTAGCTTGTAACCTTTTCATACTCTGATAAGTCGCCCAAATCTTCCTCAAGTCTTTTCTTGTCAAGTGTTGCTCTTGTCTGTTCCTTATAAGTGATTTTTGCTGAATCAGTAAATTCTTCTGTTAAGTTGTTCTCATTCATATATGAGATTATTTCCTGCTCCAAGGCTTTCTGAATGTTACTTGCTTCTTCTGCCATAGCCTTATACTTTCTTACTTCCTCAATCTTTTCTTCTAATTCTTTCTTTGTCATACACATAATGACTACCTCCTTAATGATGAAATTATTTTGTTGTTGTACCTCTTTGGTATGGGTACATATTAGCACAGATATGGGTACATATCAATATACAAACTGCACAAATATGGGTACATAATTTTGTGTAGTTTTATGGGTACATATTTCTTGACTTTTGATATGTACCCATATTATAATTATATCAACAACAAAACATTATCAATTTTTTAAAGGAGGTTTTCATATGAGTAAAAATGTATATGAAATGGTAACAGATAGGATAATAGAACAGTTAGAAAATGGAGTTATCCCATGGGAAAAGCCTTGGACTGGTGTAAGAGATGGAGCATATAACAGAGTAAGTAAAAAGAGTTATTCAATACTTAATCAGATGTTATTAAAACATAAAGGTGAGTATGCAACATTTAAGCAGTGGCAAGAGTTAGGCGGTCACATCCGCAAGGGTGAAAAGTCAGAAATAATTGTATTTTGGAAGATATACCCTATTGAAGAAGTACAAGAAGATGGTACAAAGATAATTAAAAATATACCACTATTAAAATATATAAATGTGTTTCATATCTCACAAGTTGACGGAGTAGAACCATTGAAAAAGGAAGAACTTCACGACATAGAGCCAATAGAAAAGGCTGAAAAGATTTTAACAGACTACTGGAACAGAGAAGATATAACAGTTGAACATATAAAAGGGAATAAGGCTTTTTATAGTCCTATGTTTGACAAAATACAGTTACCATTGTTTGAACAGTTCAAACAGTCAGAAGAATATTATAGTACAGCTTTTCATGAATCAGTACATAGCACAATGAAAGAAAGCAGATGCAACAGAGCAGAAGAAAGAAAAAATAAGCTTGTAGCTTTTGGCTCTGAGGAATACAGCAAAGAGGAACTTGTAGCAGAAATTGGAAGTGCTAACCTTATGAACATAATAGGAATTGAAACAAAGAAAAGTTTCAGAAATTCAACCGCATATATACAAAGTTGGTTAAGAATTTTAAGAAATGATAATAAATTCATTGTATCGGCTTCAAGCAAAGCAGAAAAAGCAGTTGAATATATTTTGAATGAAGCATAACAAACAGAATACAGAAAGACATAATAAAAGGGTGTAGCCGTTGGAGTTACACCCTTATTTTTTATACTGTTCTTTATTGTTATATATTCCTACTGGTTTAGTATTATATAGTGTGTCGGGGTATTAAAAACCACAAAAGGGATCTGTTTTTCTCCGCTGTCCTATAGTTGGTTGTTCCACAGACCGACTGCTGATTTTTACCTCTCCGATATTTTTTACCCTCATATCCTTAGAGAAAATCAAGCAAAATAGCACCAAATCCGCTTCAAAATACATCATAGGTAAACTTAATCAGCTACGCAATTACAAAGCCAATTTGCCCTCAAAATCACCTATTTTTGCAAAGGATAATGGCATATAACACAGGGAGGGGGTACACTTAAACCACAGAAATTTAAGTACCTATCATATACTGGGGTACTGTAAAACTATGGCAGAAATAAGTACATAGCATTCAACAATACCTTTACAAGTTTATAGAATATTTTTACCCTTTAATTCCTCGAAAATCTCATTATACATTTTTTCAATTATCTCAATCTTATATGATATTGGACTGTCGCTATTCGGATTTTTCATTACATTATTCTGTCTTACATACTCCATTGTCAAATCATATGCTACCTTTTTACGTGCTTCTTCTGAACTCATAATAAATAACTCCTATTTTTGATTACATATTAAAATACATATTTTTCAAATGTACTGGTTCTGTTCTGCGATACTCTTCATACTCATTATTAAGTCTGTCAAGTTCCGCTTTTAATTCCTTTTTCTTTGAAAATGCAAATAATCCTTGCTGTTTCAATTCATCGTTTTTAGCAGCTATAGCATCCATATGTTTTTTCAGACCTGCATTGTACTTATCATATGCTTTTTCATAAGCAGCCTTTTTCTCTCCAAGCTCTTTTATGTAATCCAGTATCAATGCAATCATCTTATCCGCATACTCTGTCTGTACTTCTGCCAATGTGGTTTTTGTACTGTCCTTATATTTTATATCGTCAATACTAATCAATCCCATAACTGACAGATTTTCATATTGTTTATCATCAACAGTATTTTTAATCCATGTACTAACTTTATCTCTTACACTCTCTTCTGAAGTTGAAGCAATTTTATCTCTATCCTTATTGATATGATCCTTAATCCAAGTGCTTAATCTTCTTGAATCAACGCACACTAAAAATATTTCGTGATAATCATTCTTGATTTTACTAATAGTGCTTTCATAGAATTTCTTCAATATATCTATCTCACTCTTACCCTGATAATAAGCTAATACTTCTATGTAGCCTTTTGCTTTTTCAAGATTACTCAGATTGCTTTTAATCTTTTTCTCAATTATTCCTACAAGAATTGTCTCTTGATGGAACTCTTTAGCACCTTTCATAGTATCAACATCAAACAGTCCATATGTCATTACATCGGCATAAATATCTGGATTAAACGGACAAGTCTTGTATGCCTCTACTAATACTGCCTTTTTATCATCCACCAGCTTAATATTTTTTAATATCTCCGCTGATTTATTTAAGCTGTAATCAGATAATTTATCACTATCAAATATGCCTTTTTCCTGCAATTTCAAAAGATAGATAGCCATAAGTTCTGTTACAAATGTGTTAAAGGCTTCTGCTATTTCTGGATAAATTTCAGTAGCATAAAACTGAATATACTGTTGTTCTTCTCTTGAAAGTGTACTTCTGTTTAACTCTCCTATTGCTTGCTGATATTGTCTATCAGCTTCTTTAGCTTGTCTCTTTAATGTACTATATTCCATTGCAGAGAATGTTGCATGAGCCAAAAAGCTATTAGAAATCAATCCATATCCAGAACCTCTAATATTAGATGCAGCAGATGAATAAATGCTATCCTGTTGCTCCATCCAACTATTTAAAGAAGATAACATTATTTTTCGTGTGCCTTCCTGCATCTTATCTCTTACTTGAATGTATTGCTTATAACCTTTGTTCTCATATATAACATCTGATTCAGTAACATCATATACACCGATTTTAGATAAAGTGGTAATGAATTTTTTGCCTTCATTTTGCAAATCCACTTCAAATTTTTCGTGCATATCAGTATAAGAGTTATCACCTTCTGCCATTGGTTTTTTCTTCATTGTGACTAAAAGTTTGTTCATCAATCTATCGCTGATTTTCTCAAACTCATTACAGTAAGTAACATACTGTGCCAATTCCCCAGGGAATGAATAGCTTTCACCTAAAAAGGTTACATTGATAATGCTGTTTGTATCTCCCATAAATGAATCCTCCTCCAAGTTTAATCTAATAACTCTATTATATCCCTTTTAACGAAGATATTCAATTCAAAGAATACACATTACACTTATTTCATATACTAACGAAACGGAGGTGCTATGATGATTGATTATTCCCCATTCTGGAATACACTTGAAAAATCAAGTGAAAACTGGTACACACTTACAAATAAATACCATATGTCACACAGCACACTCCATAGACTAAAACACAATAAGGATGTATCAACCAAAACCCTTAATGATTTATGTAGGATTCTTCAATGTGATATTTGTGACCTTGTAAAATACGTTCCATCTGATACAGACCAACCATTATAAAGTAACAAATTTACTCTCATTCTTTTTTATATCAAACATCCACATATTTCCAGAATCACTTACTAAATCACTCAGCTTAGAGATTTCTTGTATTGTACGCTTTGGAAAATCATTGAAATGTTGTTTTAT
>ERZ1034807.22-NODE-22-length-40539-cov-40.683752_pt1 | contig 40539 bp, 55 predicted proteins | sample MGYA00520648_ERZ1034807 | MGnify/ENA primary metagenome ERZ1034807 (study PRJEB33766, sample SAMN09781684) | gut metagenome | biome: gut microbiome | host: Homo sapiens | place: Madagascar | study: EMG produced TPA metagenomics assembly of the PRJNA485056 data set...
GGCTTTAGTTAAGTAAAAATCTCTCATAAATTCACTAAAATATCTATCCAGACAGAACAAACAGTGCTATAATCACTATAACAGAACACGAAAAAAGAGGAGCTGGACTCCCGACTACCAATCAAAAAGTCCAACTCCAAGCACCACAAAGGGTACAGGTATATTATATCACAGTACCTTCCCTTTGTGAACCCAAAAGGAGGGTATTTTTTTATGAGAGAAAAATTCGTGAATGGGTTCATGACAAAACTGTATGGAGAAATTCCAGAAGAATATCTTGAAACAGTCAGAAACAAACTAGCGTTGTATGTAAATGATTTTGATATCAGTCAAAGAGAAACCGCAGTCGCAAAGTATACTGGTTATTTACCAGATTTTTATAAGGCGTACATTGTGAGCAGAAAAATCGAGGGTTTGAGTAAAAATACACTCGAACTGTACAACCTGTATCTCAATGATTTTTTCTTTACCGTAAATAAAGATGTAAAAGATATTACCGCAAATGACATTCGTGTATATCTGTACACAACACAAGAAAACAGAAATATCAGTAACCGTACACTGGACAGCCGTAGAACTGCCATACACGCTTTCTTCGAGTGGGCTGCAAACGAGGGATATATAGGTAAGAACCCATGTAGAGTTATCAAAAATATCAAATACGAACGCATTGAAAAACAACCTCTGACAGATATGGAGTTGGAAAGAATCAGGCAAGCTTGCGAAACAGTACGTGAAAAAGCACTGGTTGAATTTCTGTACAGTACCGGAGCTAGAGTTACTGAAGTGTGCGGTGCAAAGAAAACAGATGTGGATTTTTATAAAGGAGAAGTTGTGGTACTAGGAAAAGGAAATAAGCACAGAAAAACGTATTTGAATGCTCGTAGCAAACTTCTTTTAAAACAGTATCTTGATTCCAGAGATGATGATTCAGAATATCTGTTTGTGAGTGATCGCAAACCACATCAGGCGTTGAAGAAAGAAACTATCGAGAAGATTGTCCGTGAAATCGGAAAAAAATCAGGATTGGACAGACCTTTAACACCGCATCTGTTTCGCCATACGCTTGCCACTATGCTACTTCAAAGAGGAACACCAATTACGGAAGTACAAAAGATTTTAGGGCATGTCAATATAAATACAACAACAATATACGCCAAAGTAGCGGATGAGGATGTAAAAACATCCCATATGAAATATGCGATTTAATCAAAGCACGACTCCGCAAATATGTAGATGTAGACGACTTGGAGGAATCATATGAGAGGATTAAAACGTCAAAAGCAAACAATATACTGGTCTAGGGTAAGCGAAGAACTTGATGGGATAGATACCGTACCGTCCTACAGTCAGCCACAAAGTTTTAAGTTTTCCGTATCATCCACCGCAGGAACACCAGAGGAAATATCGGCAGGAATTGTGCCGGATTACGACAGGTACATTACTTCCTTTGACCGTTCTTTCCATCCACAAGAGGGAGATGTATTTTGGATTGATATCGTGCCACAGGTTGACACACTGGGAAATCTGGTTCTGGAAGATGGTATTCCTACAACACCGCCAGATTATCGTTTGAAGAAAATCCTTGATACACAAAGAGGGAATCTGGCTAGATATGGAATTAAAAAGATAGGTGCAGAAGAATGAGCGGACGAGTAATCAAATGCAATCTGAGTCAAAAATCTATTGGAAATGCAATCAAAGAATTGAAAACATATCAAAACAGTCTTCGCGATAAAAACGAGCTGTTTCTTAAAAGACTTTGCGAATTGGGAATTCCTGTCATAGACGAAAATATTATGTTGGCACAGGGAGATTCTGATAAAAACCACAATACCTACATCAAAATCAATCGTTTTGGAAACTACGCACAGGCAACTCTTGTGTGTGAAGGAACTGACTTGAGCTTCATTGAATTCGGTGCAGGTATTTCGTATAACACTCCGGCAGGAACAAGCCCCCATCCAAAAGGAGAAGAATTTGGATATACTATTGGTTCTTACGGACAGGGCAAAGGAGAAAACGAATCGTGGGTATATGTCTCTGATTCTGGTGAATGGGTACGTTCTTACGGTACAGAGGCTATGATGCCCGTGTACAAAGCAAGCGTGGAAATTATGCAAAATATCCGTAGAATCGCAAAAGAAGTGTTTTCTGCATAAAAACATAACACCTTTTCTTACTGAATATAACGTCTGTTTTATGTATACTATAAGCTATAAAAGCATCTACCGGAATGGTGGGTGCTTTTTCTATGCTCAAAATAAGGTGGTGACAGAGATGCCAGATGTAGTAAAAAATCCAGTTTCAGACGTATTTGAACGATGGATAACAACTATTGAACCTGTTGTAGGAAAAGGTAACTTTTCTAATGATGAAAGCCAGACGGTAGTTTCAAACAAAAAGGTTTACGCACGTTTGTTCTTACTTGGAAATCCAACATCACGCGGCGACCTTGAGGGGGACGAGTGCGCGACAACGCCATCTTTCCAATCAGAATCCTATGCAACTGGTTCAAAAGCTTCTTCAAAAGTATATGAAATTGACGCTGCCAGTCACAAGGCTATGGTTGGCATGGGGTTCCGTAGGATATACGGGCCCGTAAGACAAAATAATGCTGATAACAGCATAAAACGTGTTGTTAGCAGATATAGCCGGATATATACCGGCACATTACTCTAGGAAAGGAGTGAGAAAAAACATGGAACAGATTATGAACTATGTGAAGCCGGAACTTCTAATTGTAGCCGTAGTACTGTACTTTATCGGAATGGGTATCAAAAAATCTGAAGCCATCCCAGATAAATATATACCGGCAATCCTCGGTGTTTTAGGAGTCCTGATTTGTGGAATTTATGTTATTGCTACATGCGCTATATCTGGTGCACAGGAAATCGCAATGGCAATTTTTACCGCAATCACACAGGGAATCCTCGTTGCAGGACTTAGTAATTATGTAAATCAGATTGTAAAGCAGGCAAGCAAAGAAGACTAGAAGGAGGTGATCCTTTTATCTCCCGGTACAGGGTTACGTACTAGAACCAGAGCCGTTAAGGCTCTTTTTTATTGCAAAAACTTATAGCTAAAAAGCGGAAAGGAGCCAAAATGGCACGATTAACTACACTTGGTGTGAAATTTTCATATGCCGTTGAGACTGTGAAAGGCACAAAGCCCGCCAAATTCACACAGCTGGAAGAAGCTTCTTCCATCGGCGGTATTTCTCTTGAAACAGAACAGATTGACGTTTCTGCACTTGAAGATTATCTGACACAGTATGCAGCTGGTAGACAGGATACTGGTGGTACATGGGAAATCGAATTTATCATGGATCCAGATAAATCTGTTAAACAGATTAAGAAACTGTACGAAGATTCTAAAACTGCAAAAACTACAGGACTGGCAACTTGGTTCCAGGTATCATTCCCGGATATGTCCGACGCATTCTTTGTTATCGCAGAATGTGGTCGTGAAATCCCAATGCCGGAAATTGCACAGAACGAAGCGGCAACCATGTCCATTTCTCTTATTATCAGTACTTATAAGGGACTGGATACCAAAGTTGAGCCGACAGCAGCTGCTGAATAAGATGTAAAAACAGGGAGGTATATTCATGTTTAGTTTCTCAGTAAATGATAAAACATACAAAGTAAAATTCGGATATGGAGTGCTTACCCAGTCGGACATTCTTACACAGGTGTCTTCTATGGGGACAATCACCAACCCGAAAGATATGATTAAAATGATTCCAGAACTGATTCTGGTAGGACTGCAAAAAAAACACAAAGATGAATTCGGATACGAAACCGAAGAAGAAAAGAAAGTTGCATATGAAAAGGTATGCGACCTTCTGGACGACTACGAAGATGAATCCACAGAGGAAAATCCTCATAATGGATTTACTTTATTTGAAAAAGCGAGTAAGGAGCTTGAGAATAACGGTTTTTTATCCGGCGCGATAAATGCAATGGAGAAAGCGGAGGACAAACTTCCGAAGACTCCGCAGGATCACAAGAAGAAGAGCTGACTTTTTCTGAAGTAGTCCACAAGAAGCTACTTCCGTTGTACTTATCAATCGGTGTTTCTGAAGAAAAGTTCTGGGATTCCACTCCGTATGACCTTGAGCCATACATGGAATCTTATAATTTAAAACGTAAAATTTCAGATGCAGAAGCATGGCAGTACAACATATATACTATGTGCGCTGTACAAACAGCAGTTGCGAATGTTCTTCTCGGAAAAAAATCAAAAGCTGAATACATCGGAGAGCCGTTTATGCAGAAAGAAAAATGTAATTCAGATAATGAGGAACATATTTCGGAAGACGAGAAGAAGAAACAGCGTGAAAAATTGCTTATGACCTTACAGCTTATGCAAGCAAATTTTGAATTGAATCACAGTAATGACGAGGGCAGGCAGGATTAATAAGTCTTGTCTGCCCTTTATTTTTTTGTTTTAAGGAGGTGTTTTAATGGCAGATAATACCATAGATACCCTTGATATACAGGTGGAAAGTAGCACCACCAAAGCGGTTCAGTCCATCAATAACCTTATAAAAAAACTCGGTACACTTGATAAATCTCTTTCCAGTATCAATACTGGTGGGCTTAGAAATTATTCGAAAGAACTTGGGAGAATTGCAGTCGCGTTCAACTCCATCGGTAGTATCAATACTTCCAAACTTGATAAATCCATTTCAAAAATAAATGCTCTCAGTAAGGTTGATTTGAGCAATCTGAAGAACCAGAAAATCGATATTGACCTTGACATCAAGGGCGGAGACCAGACGCAGAAGTTACAGTATGCCATTGATAAGACAATCAGAGATATTAAAGTTGATACATCTGCGTTATCCAGTCAGATTATCAAGTCATTCAATCTCAAAGGTGGTGCAGCAGCTAAAATCCGCACTCAGATGACTGAATTGTCAAAAGAAATGGCTCAGTCCTATGATGGAACAGAAGTATCCGCAAAGCTCAATGAGATTATGACCAATATCGGAAATACCATAATCCAAAATGGTAAGGTAGTAAAATCCGACCTCGGAGATTATCTCAAAGGTGCAGATCAAGAGTGGATTGATTTCTATAATGAATTTAAGAACAAAAAGATTTATGTTTCAGACATGCTTAAAGCAGATATCGGAAAGAGCGAATTTTCTGAAATTTTAAAAGAAAATCTTTCGTATATTGTAAGAGATGCCACCAAAGGCATAACTATTGATTGGGATGAATTGACTGATAAGTACCCGACTTTATTTTCCAAGGACATTGCAAATCAAGCAGATCAAATAATATCTTTCCTTGAAAAAATTAAGCTTGCCAGAGACAATATCAAACCGGTATCTATCCAGTCTCTTATGGGCTCTGATGCAACAAAAGCTTCGGACGAAGCATGGGGCGCAAGTACTGACGCATACAATCAGCTTGCTGAAAAAGTTAAAGAACGCATACAAAGCACGTTGCAATCTGCAAATGGCGAACTTCCTGTTGACATTAAAATCAATACAGACAAGATTACTCTTGATATTCAGAAGGCTATCAATAAAGCTGCTGAACTGAAATACAACGCAGTAAAGGTCACACTTGATGTTGATACTGGGCAGATTAAAGATGCTGTATCTGAAAAGCTGAAAGAACTTGATGCCGGACAGATGACTTCCCTTGCTGATAGCATGAAAAATTTCTCTATTTCGTTGAAAGACCTTGGAAGTGTGAATTTTAAAGGCTCTGGGCTGAACATGGTTATCAATTCCATCAACAGACTTGGGCAAGCCGATTGGAGTAATTTTAGCAATGGAACGCTTGGAGAAATAATAAACGAATTATCAACCAAGTTACCAGAACTCGCAAATGTTCCGGATGTTTCCAACAGCATTAACAGAGTAATCAGTTCATTGGCTAGATTGGCTAGTTCTGGACAGAATATCCAGAAAGCCGGGCCTGAACTGAGTAACATTGCAAATGAGTTGAAATCTGCGATTGAAAAGATTAATTCTGTAGGAACTGTTTCCGAACCGATTAATCAGTTTGTTGCTTCGCTTTCCAGACTTGCAACTGCTGGTAATAAAATGGCGCAGACAACAGCTCAGTTCCCGGCATTGACAAAAGAAATTACAAATTTCTTTAATACTATGAAAAATGCGCCTGAGATCAGCAACAGCACTATCCGAATGACAGAAGCATTATCTCAGTTAGCAAATGCTGGAAGTAGAGTCGGGAGAGCTTCAAGTACCACTTCATCCGCATTATCTGGAATGCAAAACCAGTCTTCGAAAACAATACAAGCAATCAGTGCCATGGGAAATGCGTTTTCAAGATTTTCACAGAAAGTATTGTCCTTGAGCGGAAGAGTAGTCCGTTCTATCGCAAATATCGGCAAGAGTGCCCTGAGTGCTGAACAGAATCTCAGTAAATTGTCATCCCCGATCAATAAGATCGCTACTGGTTTGAGCAATATCTATGCAAAAGGATTCCTTGCAAGTAGAGCATTAAGTGCATTGTCCACTCCGGTAAAATCTGCAATGAATTATGTCGAGACATTGAACTATTTCAACTCAGCATTCAAGCAGGTTGCAGAAAATATTGATACTGATGAATGGAAGAAGAGTGGAACAAAATCCGCTGAAGAATACGCAAATTCATTCCAAGCAAGAGCAAAACAATTATCCCAGAAACTTACCGGATTTAATATTTCTGATACAGGCGAGATGACCAGAACTAACACTGCCAGTCTTGGGCTTGACCCAGAAAAGACTATGCAGTATCAGGCAACATTTGCACAGATGGCATCTTCTATGGGCGATACATCTGAAACAGCATTGAAGTTATCTGATGCACTTACAATGATTGGTGCAGACCTTGCGTCCGTAAGAAATATGGACTTTGAAGATGTATGGCAAGATATGTCTTCTGGACTTACTGGAATGAGCCGTGCGCTTGATAAATATGGTGTAAATATACGAAATGCCAACATGCAACAGGAACTGGCAAGACTTGGAATTGATGCTAATGTGTCTAGTATGACACAAGCGGATAAGACGATTCTGAGAACGATTATCTTGTTGAATAGTTCTAAGTATGCATGGGCTGATTTGTCAGAAACGATAAACAGGTCGGTAGCGTGATAAATGCGTAGCTACTGACAAGTCGCTCATATCGAAACCGTCAAGTAGGATATGAGTTATAAGTGATGAAGTAAACTGGAAAGCCGTTTGCAACGGTAATCAGAGAGTGAAGGCTATGATTAAAGCCATAGTCAACCGCAACGCGTAGGAAGTGAAACTGTAGTTGAGATATTACAGAATATAATCTTCCCAAGAGGCATCACTATCGGACGGTACGGATGCAGAATCCGTGGTAAAAAGGTACGCTGGACTGCATTGTAATGATGCAGAAGTAAGGACAAAAAGCCTTACGATAACAACTCGAAATCAACCGGCAAATCAAATTCGTATGTTGCAAGCTAATTTTGCATCCCTTGGAAGAACAATAGGCTCATTATTCATCCCTATTTTGCAAACAGTTCTCCCATATATCAACGCAATCGTTATAGCATTACAAAGAATGTTTGCTTACATTGCGAAACTGCTTGGAATCGAACTGTCAAACTTCGTATCATCTACTGGTGGTATTTCTGTAGATACCGGAGATATTGCAGACAATATGGATAATGCCAGTGGTGCAATTGATACCGCAAATAAGAATGCTAAAAAACTTGAAAAAACATTATCTGTTATGTCCTTCGATGAACTGAATCAGCTCAACGATAACTCTGATTCTAGTAGTCCAACTACTCCGTCTTCTGGCTCTGGAACAGGCGGTTTGGGGCATATTGGAGCACTTGATGCAGCTTTGGATGATGCTTTATCTGCTTATCAAAAAGCATGGGATGAGGCATTCAAGAAAATGTCCAACAGGGCAAATGAGATGGCAGATGCTATCGTGAATGCCTTCAAGAAAAAAGACTGGAAAGGTCTTGGAAAAATAATGGCTGATGGCATTAACTGGGGAATGAAAAAACTCTATGATGCAATCAACTGGAACAAAGTTGGCCCGTATATCACGAAGTTTACCAGTGCATTCACGCAGACATTCAACAGCCTTGTTGATAACATCAACTGGGATTTGATCGGACGTACTTTTGGCGCAGGTGTAAACACTATTGTTAATACAGCAAATCAACTTTTAGAAGGAATTGACTGGAAGAATCTTGGTGCTAAATTCGCAAATGGCATTACGGGACTTGTAAGAGAAGTTGACTGGGGCAATTTCGGTAATCTGATTGGAAATTCCTTTATGCGTGGCTGGAGAATATTTGAAGGATTCGTAGAAAATCTTCAATATGGAGAAATAGGAACAGCTGTCGCAGAAGGCTTGAACGGAATCTTCGAAAAGATTAATTTTGGCGAAATCGCTCATACGCTCGCAACCGGCTTGAATGGTACTTTCGATACACTAGCTTCATTTACACAGACATTTGAATGGAATGATTTAGTTGATAATATTACCAACGGAATTACGACATTCATGCAGGAATTTGACTGGAAAGAGAATGGACAAAGGCTGGAAGAATTCATCAACAAATTGCTCACATCTCTCATTGAGATTGCAAAAGGTGTTGACTGGGAAGCATTCGGTCATAACGTAGGTGTATTCCTTAGCCAGATCGACTGGGCTAAACATCTTGGGCAGTTACTTACTGTTATCGGTGATGTTCTTGGTGGAATCTGGGAAGGGCTTGGAAGTACATCTGCCGGCACATTTGTTCAGGCTATGGCTGTATTTGCAGTTGGCAATAAGCTCATGCCATTAGTTGATACAATTACTAAGTTTTTTACAGGTAATACGGTATTTGGAAATCTTTCCACAGCAGTAAGAAACATGCTGAATCCAGCAATCACAGAAGCAGTATCATCAACTATTCCAGCTCTTGGAACTTCTTTAGGTTCGCTTGTGGCAACTGGCGGTGGAATCGCATTAGCAACAGCAGGTGCAGTGCTTCTTACCAAGAAATTAGCAGGACTTTTTGAGACCATGCAGGGAGGCAATGGAATGACTACGCAGTATGGTGGTTATCTCCATGATTATGCAACACAGCTTACCAATGTAGCAAGCCTTACTAATGAGCAGTCAGAAGCATTGTGGAAGTTGATTGAAACGGATGAAGAACTTGGCAAAACTCATGATGAAATGTATGCTGATATGGTTGAAAAACTGAAAGAGTATGGTGTTTCGTCCGAGCAAGCCAGAACAGCTCTTGAGCAATACGGGGCACAGGCTGGCGTGTCGGCTGAATTCGTCAAAGGCATGACCAATCAAATTGCCGCTCTTGGACAAGGTGTGTCTGAAGCTGCAAGCAAATTTGACACATCAAAAATTAGCATTTCTGAATTAAAAAACGAATTATATATGCTGAGTTTGCAGTCTGATGAATTCGGTGGTTCATACAAAACTGCCATGGATGAACTGGACAATGCCAATAATGGTGGAACCATCACAAACACAAAAGATGCATTGGATGCAGTCTATACTTCTCTCAAAAATGCCGGAGTGCCGCTTGATGAACTTAATAAGAAGTTAAGAAAAGACTTTCCAGAAGCAACTGTGGCAACAAAAACTGCGATTGAAAAGAATATTGTTGGCGCACAGCAAACAATTTCTTCTTCTGTTGGTAAGGCATCTGCTGACACCAAGACAGCTACAAACCAAATGGCTCAAAGTGCTACTACAGATTTTGCAGAAATCCAGAAGCAAGCAGATACTTACATGAAAGGCATGGAAACCACGACAACTAGTTCTTGGGGCAATTCTTCCAGAGAAGCTACATTGAAAGCCAGAGAAATGAAAAATGCCGTAAGTACCGAACTTGGATATATGGATAAATCGGTTACAAGTCATTTTAAAAGCCAGTACAACATTGCTTACGGAAAATGGCAGAATATCGGAAGAGATATTTCTTCCTACATTTCAAAGACCATGTGTGGAAATATCGAAGGCGCTCTCAAAAATGTCGTAAGAACAATCAGAAATTCGTTCAGTGACATGTATAGTATTGGTCAAAATGCTATGTCCCGGCTTGCGAATGGAATGTATTCAGTACATATCGCAACTCCGCATATATACATGAATTCAAGTGCAAATGTAAACGGAAACAGTGCATCGTACAGATGGGATTCCGGTATAAACTGGTATGCTAAAGGTGGATTATTTAATAATGCGTCTGTCATCGGTGTAGGCGAAGCCGGAAACGAAGCTGTTCTTCCGTTGGAAAACCGGAAGGTAATGAAAGGTATTGCTGACAGTATTATGTCTGGATATGACGGTTCCATGGGACTTACAAAGGATGAACTTGCAGCTGCTGTCGAACGTGGAGTAGTTACTGCATTGATGAACAATGGTGGAATTGGTGGTTCTGCCCCCGAATACATCATGAATAGTATCAAAGTCAATGAACGTGAACTTGCAAGGATTGTCACAAAAGCTCAGGATAATACGGATTATCGTATGAATCCATCCCCGGCATATTGATTTTTTGACCAAAATCTGGTAATATAATAGATACATAATAAGTAGAATATTGAGCGTACTAAAGATGAACCGCGAGCAAATATAGCTTGCATTTATTCTTGGTACGCTCTTTTTTATTTTGTTTAAACACTTCAAGAAAGGAATCGAATGAATGGTATCTAAAGTATTGACTTTATTTTTTACTTCTTTATTATCTCTTTCCACTGCAACAGGAACGACTACAGCACAGACTGTGGAATCTCCACAAGTATATGAGGAATCCGTTGATTCTGCGGAAACACCGGAATATACCGAAGAAGATGCTAATGAAGAAGATTCAATGACTGTCGAGGAAAAGTATGCACATAACCAGAACAAAGAAGATTGCCTTGAAGATGATGGCGAAACTCTGATCTGGTATGATGTTCCGTACTGTGACGATCACGACTTTGAAGTCCTTGGAGACGAAACCGAAACTATGTATATCTGTAAGAAATGCGGATATTCATATTCTGAATTCCCGGAAGAATCTGAGGACGAGCCGGAAGAAGAACTGCCAGAAGAATCTGATTCTGACAGCGAAGAATAATTTTGGTAAAACCAGTAGGCTAGGGTAGCTCCCGAAAAGTGTAATTCCATGATACACCTGCCTACTGTTTTTATAAATCATGGATCTGTGGCTACAAGGCAGTCACATATTAACGACATGGAGGTTATCTATATGAACGGTCGAAAATTAGTTTCCCCAAGACAATTAAAATTTGCCAGAGCAATTGCTGATGCGCTGAATATTGAAGCAGCTTTTAGTGAAAGCGATAGTTATTATGATGTCAGTGAATTTATCAGAGAACACGAAGAGGAATATAAAAAATGTAATTGGAAAAAAGCGAGCATTCGTCAAATTGATTATGCTAATGCAATTTCACGGGCTTGTTATGGATACAAAAGATTTGATGAGAATAGTCGATATGGTGATGTATCTGACTTTATATCAAAAAATAAAGACGCATATGCACGGATATTATGGAGAGAATCCATTATAGAAAAGAACAATGAAGATGTCGTTGAATGTAGTAAAGATTTTCCGATAGAATCAATGCTGTTTTTGTGTGATAATTTGTATAAAATTCATGGCATATATGCTTTTATTGGCGAAGACAATACCATTTTATATATTGGAAAATCAATTGATTTATCGCAAAGAATCACGTCATCTTATAGGGAACGAAAAAACTCAGCAAAAATTACCCGAGTAATGTTTTATACAGTGAACAATATTGCAGATACAAACATTTTGGAAATATTACTTATCGCTGAAAATAATCCGGTTCTTAATGAAGATTGCAAAACAGAAGATTCTCCCGAACTGTTTCATAGTGGAATAGATATACTTCGAGATTTCAGTGAAATTCCACTTAATAATTCAGAAAGGGAGGCAGTGTGATTATGGCAGTATTTAGAGTACACAAAACAAAGAATTATACAATGATGAGTAATCATCATTTAAGAGACAAGAATTTAAGTCTTAAAGCAAAAGGACTTTTGTCAGTGATGTTTTCTTTGCCGGATTCTTGGAATTATTCTATTCCGGGATTATGTGCAATCTTGAAAGAAAACGAAACAGCAGTAAAGTCAACCATAAAGGAATTAAAAACAACAGGATACCTTGTTGTGGATAAGAAAAAACCTTGCAAAAAAGAGGGAAGATCTAAGTTTGAGTACATTTATAATATTTACGAAACTCCGCAGGATGTATCTGATAACAACAATAATCAAGAGGCTTTTTTTCAAGGTATAGAAAACCTACCCCTAGAAACTCCAGAGGTAGAACATCACCCCCATAATAAAAGAACTGATATATCAACTACTGATAAATTAATTACTGATACAGATAAAGACTGTACTTTACTAAGTACAGAGGAAAAGACTTTACCATCGTCTGGTAAAGGAGTAAAGACTTCTGCTCCTAATAATAATATAAATATTAATAATATACCACCTAGAACAAAAGAGCAGAAGCAGGAACGGTACAAGCAGACCTGGAACAATCTCTCTGAAAAATACAATGATGAAGATGTACCGCAGTTACTGTTTGATAAATTTAATTCACGGTACGGGGATAAAGAGGACGTTTTTCAAGACCATGATATTTGTCTAACCGTGGCAATTATCACTTACTACTTCGAGCAGTACCGGGAACACATGAGCGAGCAACATATGATGATTTCCACTGACCACGCAGATCAATTCTTGAGAGTTATTGCCAGTGATGAATCACCATTGATAAAAGCAGCTGTTGAGGAAGAGGATGAACTGGAATTTTACCAAGATATGATTGATGAATTCTTCCGGTCGGATATAGGAAAACGTTCTGGTAAAACATATGACCGTCATATTTGGCTGTTCTTCACCGAGGAGAACCAGAGAATCTTGTGCGAACGAGTGAAACAGAAATGGGAAGAATAGTCCCATTGGCAACAGGCATACCATTATTGCTTGATTAAAACGTGCTAAAATCCATTTAAATTGCCATAGGCGATAATTTCCTCACGCAACGTATTCAAATCGATTCTAGGAGAAAATATCGCAGTAATTACTGCTAATCAAAACACTGGGAGGCAACAAATGCAAGTAGCAATCGCAATTCAAAAAATACTTTTGGTAATAGCTATCAATATTGAATTTTTTGCAGCTATTAAGAATGCAAGAAAAAATGATGTATGTCATGTGATTATTAATTGTACGATCATGTTGATTGCCGCTCTTGCCCTTATGCAATAGTATCTGGAGGAATAATGGATTTCAAACAAAAATATTTTACCATATGGCAGGAAGTATGGGGACTTCACAAGAAATACTGGAAGATTCCACTTGATGATGCAAAACTGTGGGAACAATTTGTATCTGAAACAGATGAACTCAGAAATAAATATTCTGGACGGTCAGAAGAACAGTTTGTGGAAAAACTCATACTTGCTGTCATAAATGAGGTTGAAAACGTTTCGAAATCGTCAGAACGATAATTTCTATGCTTAACGTATCAGAAACGATTCTAGTTCAAAATGGCACAGTAATTAATTATAAAATTGACAATGCATAGGAACGCCATGCGATATGCAAAACCAATTTGTTATATGACATCTGATTGTCCAATTAATATAACCTTTTCTTACTGAATAACACCTATGATTCATGCTAAAATAAAAAATCATAGAGCGTCTATCGGAGCGATAGGCGCTATTTTTCGTACAGACATCCTTAACAGGGTGTCTTTTTTATTTTTGCGAGGTGTGAAATGGCAGATATTTTTTTAAAAGTAAACAATGTTGAAATGCCTTGTCCTTCTGCTTACACATGGGGACTTCAAGACATATCAGCTGCAAAGTCCGGCCGTTCTGACGATTCATTAATGAACAAAAACAGAGTTGCTCAAAAAAGAAAGCTAAGTTTGAAGTGGAATGGCGCAGACTGGAAAACCACATCCAAAATTTTGCAAGCTTTTAATCCGGAGTACATTCAGATAACTTATCCGGATATGATGTCCGGAAAATACGAAACCAGAACATTTTATGTTGGTGATAGAAGTGCCCCTGTTAAATGGTGGTGGGTTGGCAACCAGAGGACAGAATCTATCAGTTTCGATGTGATTGAGAGGTAAGGCATGAGAAATTTATCATCTAAGTGGAAAGAAAAAGTAAATAACGGAATGGATGTACAGTATCTCAAGTATGCAGATATTACTCTTATGGATGGAACTACTCTCAATCTGACGAGTTCTGATTTATGGGAGAATGGAATGTCATTTGAAGATTCCGTTTCCGGTGACAACGGTTTTGACATCGGTTCCGCGATCATCAATGTGCTTAATTTGACTATCAATAATTTTGACGGTCAATATTCTGATTATGATTTCGATGGAGCAACAGTTGTGTGCTATATCGGGCTTTCGTTCGATGATGGAACAACAGAAAAAATACGTATTTGTACAGCAACAGTTGTAGAACAGCCGGAAGATGAAACAGTCACCATCGACCTCACGTGTGAAGATAACATGCGCAAATTTGATCGCAACTATTCGGAAAGCAAATTGACATATCCGGCAACCAGAGGACAGATTGTACGTGATGCCTGCGATGTATGCGGTGTCACTTTACTAACCACATCATTTGATAACGATGATTATATTGTGCAGGTTCGCCCAGACGATGACGCTTTGACGTTTCGGCAGGTATTGCAGTGGGTTGCTCAAATCGGCTGCCAGTGGATGCGGTGTGATGAATATGGAAGATTGTGCGTACAATGGTTTGACATTGATAAAACAAGCCCACAAGAAATAAGGACTACATATAATTTTACTCCGCAGCACACAGACGTTGTTATCACAGGAATAAAAGTCACTGAATACAGTGATTCTTCGGAAGATAAGGCCGGAAGTTATATTTCCGGTACAGAGGGATATGTGCTGGGAATTTCCGACAACAAACTGATTCGTAAAGGGGATGGGCAAACGGTTGCTTCCATGATCGCTGAAAAATGCGTGGGAATGCGGTTCAGACCATTTGAATCCGGATGTCCTACAAATGTAGCACTTGAAGCAGGAGATGCGATCACGATTGTAGATAGGAACGGGAAAACATATAACACTTATTTGACGACAACTACATTAAGTCCGGGCTCAGGGCAGAACATTTCCTGTAATGCCAAGAGCGCAGCTAAAAATAGCAGCACTCGATACAGTCAAGCAACGCAAGCATACGTAGAGAACCGAAAGCTTGTTGAGAAAGAAAAAACTGCCAGAGAACTAGCAATCAAAAACTTGCAGGAATCACTCTCTGTCGGAAGTGGACTGTTCGCAACTTACGTCGAGCAGGAAGACGGAAGCACAATCTCATATTTTCACGATAAAGCTAGTCTGGCGGAATCGAAAAATGTGATCAAAATTACATCCGAGGCAATCGGTGTGTCAAATGACGGCGGTAAAACTTATCCATTTGGATTCCAGTTGACCGGAACGTTGATAACCAAACTTCTGTATGCTGAGGGCATTAACGCAAACTACATTGATACTGGTGCATTGACCATAAAAGATAAAAATGGAAACGTCATCTTTAAGGTTGATATGGACACCAATACAGTGTATATGAATCCGGACATTTTGATTATCGGCAAGCAGACTCTGACTGAAAAACTGACTGCTATGGACAACAGCATTGCAGAAGCAAAGAACATGACCATGCAGTTAACCAATGACTATCAGAGCATCACTACTGATTCTGATGGAAATATTCCCGGCACGTTTCCTACTGTGACAACCACAGCACAGGTTATGTACGGAAATGATGACGTTACCGCGAATTGTACTTACAACATATCAAAATCGAGCAATGTGACCGGCTCATGGAATAGTTCCACGTACACTTATACCGTGACCGGATTAAGTGCGGACGATGGTTGGGTGGATGTAAAAGCCACTTATCTGCAAACCCTGTCTATCACAAGAAGGTTCACGATTGCCAAGCTCAAAGCCGGAAAAAATGGAGCCAATGGTTTAGACGGACTTCAAGGTGAAAAAGGCGAACAAGGAATTCCGGGCAAAGATGGTAAAGACGGAGTAGATGGAAAAACATCATATTTCCACATCAAATACAGTTCTATGGCAAATCCGACATCATCTAGTCAAATGACCGAGACCCCATCGACATATATTGGCACTTATGTAGACTACGAAGCGGACGACAGCACAGACCCGAAGAAATACACGTGGTCAAAATTCGAAGGCTCTGACGGTAAAGATGGTATTGCTGGAACGAACGGTACAGACGGAAAGACGTATTATCTGCACATCGCCTATGCAAATAGTGCTGATGGCAAGACTGGTTTTTCTGTTTCTGATGGAACCAACAAGCTGTATATTGGTCAGTATACTGATACCGTCAAAGAGGATTCTACCGACTCAACAAAATATATGTGGAGCAAGATTAAAGGCGATCCCGGAGCTGATGGAAAACCCGGTGCAGACGGTAAGCCGGGGGTTGATGGCAAGCCCGGCAGAACTTACATCATTGAGCCTTCCTGCAACGTGTTGAAACGTGGAGCGGACAAGAATATCAGTCCGAACTTCCTAGAATTTAACGCATACTACAGAGATGGCGATTCAGCTACCAGATACGCATATAAGGGCAGATTTGTGATTGAGGAGACCGCTGACGGCAATACCTGGACTACCATATACAGGTCGTCTACGGATGAAAGCACAGTCAAACATTATCTGTATACAATACTTACTGATGGCAACGGACAGACCGTCACTGACGGAAACGGTACAACAGTCGGCATCCCGAGAGATATTACCAATATCCGGTGTAAGCTGTATGCATCCGGTGGTACTACAACATTGATGGATATGCAGAGCGTGGCAGTGGCAGTTGACGTGGCATCACTGACGCAAGAGCAGGTTTTTAACATTTTGACCAATGGTGGAGAAGCGAAAGGAATCTATAAAGAGGGTAATCAGTTGTATATTTCATTCACTTATGCGAAGGGTGGCGAACTTGTTCTTGGTGGAGTGGCAAATGGATACGGAATTCTAAAAATATTGGATATGTACGATGATGAGCTAACATCAGTTATCGCTGATAGTTCCGGAATTACCTGCACCGACAGTTTTTCACAAAAAGGAAACGACTTCATAGAATATGCAGGTGTGCGTTTTTCGAAAAGAGGACTCCAATATGTAAAAGCAGGTGTCGACATAACCGGAGACGTACACTTTGAGGGTGATGAATACCCGTATGAACCGTATGATAATATAATATCGAATTGGATCAATGTGAATCAAGACGCGAATGGCGATTATGTATGTGATGGATATTTTAATTCTTTAAGATGTGAATCAGGTTTGCTGTATCCAAACAGCATTACAATTGAAGACACCTTTAGCGCAAGCGATAAATCCGGTGTGAAGCCAGAATTCAAAAAAGAGGTGCTTTTCCGACAAGGACTTCGCGTCTACAACTATCCAACAGTAACATCCGGCCATAATTGCTACATCAACCAAAATACTTACCAGCTATCAAGATACAGCTCCTCTTCCAAGCGTTACAAAAATATCGGGGATGAACTGTCAGAGGAGTTCGTTAGCAATCTGTATAACATTACACCAGTGATGGCACAGTACAAGGATGGATACCTTGACAAGGACGATGAGCGTGTTGGCGAGTATTTCCCAATGTTTCTTGCAGAGGACATTGAGAAGTATTTCCCACTGGCTGTAGATCATGTAGACGGACTTGCCGAGAACTGGAACGAACGTATTATGGTTCCTGCCATGTTTGCAATGCTCAAAAGCCAGAAATCCGAAATAGACACGCTCAAACAGGAACTTTCCGAAATCAAACAGCTTTTAAGAAAGGAGTGATATCATGGCAGACTCATTGAAAACCCAAGTGCTGAGTGCATTGACCGCACTCACTACACCTGCTGATTCTGATTTGTTCGCAGTCGGAACAAGCAACGGTGGAACCATGAAAAAAATTACATTTGCAGATCTTTTCAATGCCATTAAAAGTGAAATACCCACGGTCACATTCACTCAAGAATTGAAGACCGTAAATCTGTCAGCTTCCACCTCCTATGCTGTTGGAAGTATAAGTATTGGTAAGAGCGGATATACAGCTATAGGCATTGCCGGATGGCAGACGTCGGATTCCGCAAATATATTCGCAGGCAAAATAATGATGAGTGGTGACACGCTGTATTACACGTTCCGAAAAGCCAATTATTCTAGTGGTTCGTGGAACGGAACCGCCAATATCAGAATCTCATACGCAAAGACTAGCTAATCTGAAAGGAGATTGAATATGGAAATCAAAGCGATTGACGTATCATCTAATCAAGGCAAGCCGGATTGGGGGAAAATAGCAAATGCAGGCATTAAAGCTGCCATGCTGAGAATCCACGAGAGACATGGACAGGATTCCTCTTTTGAACATAACTACAAGGGCTGTAAATCCAACGGAATCCTTATTGGTGGCTACAAATACAGCTATGCTCTGACACCGGCGCAGGCGATTGACGAAGCAGAAGCCGTGATAGAGGTATTGAACGGACGTGGGCTGGACTTTCCAATCTTTTACGATTTGGAATGGGATCAGCAGAGAAGTCTCGGTAAACAGGCAGTCGAAAACATTGCAGTAGCGTTCTTGACCAGAATCAAAAAAGCCGGTTATAAGGTCGGAATCTATTGCAATTACGACTGGTACAAAAATTGCTTGTCAGATGCTCTGAAACAATATGATTGCTGGATTGCCAATTATCCAAAAAAAGAACTGGATAATGGAACGCTGCAAGAACGCTTGAGAGTTCCGGTTGGTGTAGGCTGGCAGTATTCAGAACATGGAAAAGTGTCTGGAATCAGCGGAAATGTTGATATGGACGTGTTCTATACGGATTACCGGACGGAACAGAAAGGAGAAACAACAGTGGCAAAAACAAAATTACAAGAATTCACAGAACTCGGTGATTATTACGCATCCAAAGGCGGGTACCTTGAAAAGAAAAGTAATGCTTATCTGGATGATTTTAAAAAGAATGCAGGATACAACAATTACACCAAATTTGCCCGCGATGTAAATTCTTGGGGGCAGCCGGGTTGTCAGGCTCAACCATGGTGTGCAGAGTATCAGTTCTGGAAACTTGTAAAAATCCTTGGAATCACCAAAGCGTTAAAGATTATGGGTGGTGGTTTCTATAATTGCGTATCAATCACAAATCACGCTAAATCAAATGGAACATGGCGTAGTTCCCCGAAAGTTGGTGCATTGGTTATATTCCGTAATGGTTCCCATGTTGGCTCTGTTCGCAGCTTTAACAGTAATACCATATATACCAACGAAGGAAATACTTCTAGTGCAGCGGGCGTAGTAGCAAATGGTGGAGCTGTTCGCAATAAATCTTACGCTATCAACGATCCTGCAATTGATGGATATGTTTGGATTGACTGGGGAACTGATAAGCCAGCAACTTCCACATGGAAAGCAACAGGCACAGCAACATCAACAGTAGACGATTTATATGTTCGTGAGACACCTAATGGATATGTTCTTGGAAAACTTAACAAAGGCGACCGTGTTGAGATTAATGGCGAAAAATCCGGCATGTGGACAAAGGTTAAAATTGCAGGTATTGGCATTGCTTGGGTTGCTACCAAATATCTCCAGATTGATGGAGCGCAGAATACAACAGCAACGGTAATTACTAACAAGCAAGATAAGACGCAGAGACTGTACACTGGACAGGTTACAGCATCCAGTCTGAATGTCCGTACATGGGGTGGGGCAGAATATCCAAACATCAAAAAGCACCCAACATTAAACAAAGGAGACAAGGTTGATGTAATGAACTTTACGCAGAAAGCAAAGGATGGAAGTTCTTGGTATTACATCCGCATTGCCGGAAAATATTTCGGATTTGTTTCCGCAAAATATATTCGCAAAGTGTAACAAGTGTGATATAATAAATATACCATAATTCAACTCCTCCCCAGAGTTTGAGCATGGACTCAGAAAAAAGAGATGGTCTGTTTCTTTCCTTGACAGATCATCTCTTTTGCTTCACTTAATAATGTATTCCCAATATTGATTTTTAATATCCGCATATCCGTTCTTACGAATCAACACTTTATCCCCGGAAAACATCGTAAAATCAGAATCCAGCTTTTGTACATAATCCATGTTTACAACAAAAGACTTGTGGCAACGCAAAAACCGTTTATCAAGGTAAGGCTCAACGGACTTTAAAGTTGCATACATACTGTGCATAATCCCGTTCGTGCAATGTACAAAAACCTGCTTATCCCGTGCTTCGAGGTACTCGATTTTGTTTAATGGAATCCTTATAATGCAATCTCTGTGCCTGATTGTGAGCATCTTGTGTTTCATATCACTCAGGGTATTGTCAATCACAGAAAACAGTCTTCCGTGCTCATTTCCCTTGATGATATAATGCGTAAATTCAACATCCAACGCATCAAAAACAAAATCCTTGTGAGCTGTCCAGAAAGCAATTTCGCCCTTATATCCACACTCTCGGAGTTCTTTGGCAATATCCACGCCATTTTCGTTTTTAAGCACTACATCCAAGACAATCATATCAAACCATTTTCCGTCCTTAACATCATCTATCAAGGGTTCCCCACTGAAATAACCGTCTATCGTATAGTTCCGGTCACCATTTTGCCTTAAAAATGGTTCAATCCGATGCTTAAAATATTCAACCTGTAGTTCGCAATCGTCACAAATAGCGATTTTCATAGTAATCACCTTCCGTTTATCGCTTGCACTTCAATTTTTATCAGATTATCCTCATCTAATTAATTATGGTAATATAGTAGCACTGAAACGGAAATGTGTAAATAGTTCAGCGGAAGTTCGGAAAAATTCGACATCTTAATACGTTGGTACAGCCTGTCAGATTACTCTGGGGAGGAAATGTGATCGTTAATGCAGGTTTTGCCATAAAACGAGCCGGGGAGTAAAATCCTCGGCTCTTTGCTTTACAATGAATTATTTTTGATATGAAATTAAGTCCGTAGTATATTCGTTATCATATTCTGCTAATGGACGAATCGTTAATGCGAAATCTACGTTTGACACATCGGAAATTCCGTTTGCTGCAAGAAAATCATCTGTAGGAGTTAGGGTCACAAGAGTTTTGCAACCATCTAATAAATACTGATTGAATATTTCATAACTATCTGACATTGTAAAATCGTTATAAGTCTCAGAAGTTACATCATATGCGAAATACTGTCCAGTAGTGTTTGTGATACAAAATGTGAAGCTGTTACCCTCTGAGGAAATGAAATCGACACTAATGCCGTTCTGGTTATACAAGTTCTGTGCACCGTCAAATACAGGAGAAGAAACCACAGTAGTTCCAGTTACGTCAGCGTGAATCTGACCGCTGTCAAAAGCCTTGAAGCTCTTTGCATTGTCGTAAGCCCACAAGAGAACGTCAAAGCTATCTACTTCGTTCATCTGGTAGTCTTTGAAGAAATCTTTATTTTCCCATGTATCTATCAGCTCCAAAGTAGAATTTGCTTTCTTTCCGGGTGCTACATCAGAGGAGTTTATGCCATACTGATCGCCACCTGCCATAATACCGTTTATGGCATAAGCATAAGGAGCTATGCCTAAATTCAAATTAGAATTGTTTTCGATATACAGTCCTATAGTGCCTGTGGACGGGGAATCGGTTAATCCTTTTGTTTCAACATGAATGCCGTTCTCTTCGTATAGCACAAAATCTTCTGCAAAAACATTGGATGGCATGGATGCAAGCAAAATGCTTGACAGCCCAATACTAGCTAGAAACTTTACTTTCTTTCTCATAAAAATATTTCCTCCTTAGTAAAATTTGCATATATTATACCTCAAGATTCGACAATAGCATAGTCAAAACCGAAATATTTTTCATATTTTTATCCATTAAAAATGCAGTTTTATCGTTTTTCCCGATTAATTTGCACAAAAAGTGGTATAACTAAGTACATAAATTATAGACTAAAGAGGTATATATTATGAAAATGATTAAAAGATTACTGATCGCAGTAGGAGTAATCTTCTTTGCAAACTACATCATTCACTTGCCGATGTGCAATCAAGATTATTTGCGTAAAAGCTCCATCCGCTTGGCAGAGGATATGTGCAAGCATTCAACCTTAAACCAAAGCATAAAAGAGGTTCTAAGAACGAACGATATTGTAGAAAACACAAAAAATCCGGTAAAAACGAACTTTATATTTGAGAAAGTAAAGGTCATATTTGAAATCACAAATATTCCAGTTTATCGCTGGCAACTGGCAAGGGGAAATTTGAATGCTTCCTGTTTTACTCCACTTTATTGGACATATCATAAGGTATAATACAAACATAAGTTCGAAACATATTTCCCACTGACCGGGCATATATTTTAATGTAGGCGGTAGCTTGCAGATAGGGAGGGTTATTTATGGATTATAAGAAAGAGATTATTGAATTATTAGACAAATTAGACGAAAGAAAACTTACACTTGTATTTTGGCATATAAAAGGGCTTCTTGGAATCAAATAAAAAGAGGGACAGATTTTTTCTGTCCCTTTTCTTTTTATTCATCATTCATTCCGACAAGTTCTTTTGCTTTTTGTTCAAGCAATTCCCACTCATCTGCGGTGAGGTTGGCTAAAACAGAGATTAATCTTTTCTTGAAATTATCAGATTCACCACTCAGGGCTTCGCCCACAAATTTTTCAATCTGAATGTCTCTTGTGGTAGATTGTTTCATTGGCTCTTCACCAGTGAGAAGCCATTCTCTTCTTATTCCATATTTTGTACAAATCAGGCTTATTACTGCATCTGATGGAGTTCTTCTTCCAGATTCATAACTAGATATATTGGAAAGAGGAAGTTCTAACGCATCTGCAAATTCTTGCTGATTCTTTATATGGAATTCTTTTCGTATCCGTTTTAAACGGTCTTTCATTATCTTCACCTCCTTATTAAGTATTGTACATCATAGCGAATAAGAAATCAATAACAAAAATTGTACAAAGTACAAAATTTATGCTTGACAAATATTGTACGTAGTGATATATTAAGAATGTACAAAGTACAAAACACTTTGCCGATTAAATAAACAGGGCGACCTGTAAAAAAAGGGAGGAGGGGAACAAAGTGCTGAATAACTTAAAAAAAGTTCTTGACGATAAAGGAATCACAATTAGAGCTTTTGCAAAAGTTTTGGAAGTCGATGAGAGGACAATACAGAACAAGTTAAAAGGGAAAACACCTTTTACTTATCCAGAAGTGGTAATTGCGAAAAAAGAACTTTTTCCAGAATATGACATGGAATACTTATTCAGAGATGAATAACAAAAAGTCGACAGGAGTGCTGTCCCATCGACTTTTGTCTAAATTTGTTTACCCTATGTGTTTTGCAGACCGATTGCGTACTTGCTTTCAGCCACATTCTCAGCACCAAATGTTTCCTTGAAACACTTCGCCACTTACGCAGTTTTAGTTCTGCGATTGAGTTAAAAAGTTTAGCTGCCCATTAGTTGACGAATGTAGGAATTTCGTTCACCTCATTGAACGAAATTGCTTAACGTACTTTGGTAACGCAGTTCACTCTGCCTGCGACCTACAATAAGGAACAGGGCAAATTCAAAAGTTTGGTCATAACAATCCACTCCTTTCATTGCCCATTATCAGGGAATGAAATAATTTTAACACATAGGAAAAATATTTTCAACATAAAGTGAGGTGAAATTATGTCAGAAAAAGAAAAAAAAATCATTGAATCAATCGCTAAAGCCGTTCCGAATATGTCTGAATTTGACAAAGGATATTTCCTTGGAGTTGGCGAGACAATTGCCAAATACAAAAACAATGGCAAAGAAGAAAAAGTTGAGAAAAAGACTGAGAAAGGAGAAACATGAACGAATTAATACCAATTAATTACGATGGCGAACAACCTACAGTATCAGCCAGAGAGTTACATAAATCTCTTGAAATCAGTAAACGATTTTCGGCATGGTTCGAAACAAACTCTCAGGGATTCGTTGAAAACGAAGATTTTACAAGTGTACTTTCAGGTACGGTTGTAAATAACGGAGCACACAGAGAAATACAAGACTATTCCTTATCAGTAGATATGGCGAAACACATTTGCCTTATGAGTAGAACTGAAAAAGGAAAAGAATGTCGCCAATATCTCATCGACCTCGAAAAAGCATGGAACACACCAGAACAGGTTTTTGCCAGAGCATTAAAAATGGCAGACCAGACGATTGCGAAGTTGAAAGATACAAATAAGTCTCTTGCGGAGAAAATTGAAGCTGATAGACCGAAAACAATTTTCGCAGATGCTGTATCCGCAAGTCACACATCAATTCTTATCGGTGACTTGGCAAAACTTATCTGTCAGAACGGATACCAGATAGGACAGAAACGATTGTTCCAGTGGATGAGAGACAATGGCTATCTGATGGTTTCTGGAAGTTCACGAAATATGCCAAAACAGAAATACGTTGAGCAGGGATTATTTGAAATCAAAGAATCTAACGTTCAGAATCCAGATGGTTCAGTAAGAATCACACGCACGACAAAAGTTAGCGGAAAGGGACAGTTGTATTTCGTGAATAAGTTTCTGGGACAGGAAACTGAAAAAGCAGACGGTGATTGAGAAAGGAGCCATAAATGTGCTAAAGCAATTTTTAAAAAGATTATTCGCGCCGCAGATTGTAAGAATCCCAGATAAGACAAGAGTAATGTGCTTTGCGAGAAATGGAAAGAAATATGTGAAAGTGTTCAACACTCAAAACGGTGCAAACATCTGCTTCCAAGTGAAATCCATCGATTATGCAAACAGCGATTTAAAAGATGAATACCACCCGGAAACAATGTTCAATGAAATCGAAAGTGATCAAAGCGTCACGATTTTGAACCAGTAGGTGTAATCATTGCACTTTGAACACTTAGGGATGGTTTTGCCGGACTTTACAGTTCTCTTAGAACCACAGTTATTACATACAAACACTGAGGTTTCAGAAACTTTTTCACCGGACTGATGAAAGCCATCTATATGTGGTAATAATAGCAAACTTTTATCTCCTTTCGATTTACTAGGCATGGCAGTGCCTGTACTTACATTATAAAGAGATAAGAAGCCAAACTCAACAGAAAGGAAGCAATATGACGGAAGAAACAAATGCATTACTCAAACAGATTTTAGAAGAGCTTAAAGCTATTCGGAAAGAAGTTGCCCCTACGAGAACAAAAAAAGTAACGCACACGGCAAATATTGACGGGAAGACAATTGTCGAATGCGTTACAGATGGAGTTAGTTCTGCGATTCAGAAATCCATTCGTGATACTGGCGAAGCAGATTCACAGCGATTGAAGTAGACAATCCAGTAATTGCAGATACGAAGTTGTCAGTGTCTTCAATTGCGTCGGCTGTTGGCAAAACCAGCTTTTTCATATCAATGGTTTTTAAGAAATCATCGAAATCTTTCATATTAGCACCTCCCTTCGAGGGAGATTATACCACAAAATAGGAGGATTAAAAAATGATATATATTAAAGAAGGAACAGGAAAATTAGAAGGAAGTCATGCTCAGTTATTAACAGACTTAACATGTGCCATCAAAGAACTGAAAGATAGTTTGGAAAACGATCTATCAAAAGAAAATGCTGAAAAAATGATTCGTGAAGCTGTTGATGTAGCTTTTTGGGATCGCGAAAAGTTGGAAGAAGAAACAAAAAATCTCAAAAGAAGAATGCTTTCGGTTCTTTTGAGAGATTTGTTTTCAGATTCTGGCGAAAAGAATGAATAAGTTCGATTATGCACCGGAAAACATGGGTGAAGAATTCGTTTTTTGGCAGGTAGAGTAGTGGCACTCGAAGCCATAATAAACAAGGACGATAATAACTACATTGATAAAGAAGATGTGGCTTTAATTTTGGGTATCAGCTACATTCCGAAAAAAGACTAAGGTTGCCTCGGCGGTGCAGGAACACCAACCGAAGCACGTATCTAACTTAATCGGGTAAGTTAAATACAGGTAAAGTATAACATACCTTCCTGTATTTGAAAAGAAAATTTATACCAGGAGGGCATTTTTTATGTCTAAAATCACAAAAAACACCGAAAACGTAACTAAAAACCAGAGCCTTGCAAGTGAAATTATTGCAGAACAGTCTTTCAAAAACAAGAAATTGGAAATGGCTGTAATTGCATTATCAGTTGTCCTGCTTGCAACAACAGTGACCAGAAAGAAGTGAGCGGAATGCGTAAAAGATTATATTTTGTAGGAGTGATGTCGCAGGTCGGAACATTTGCCACAGTAGCTTTTCTACTGTGGTGGATGACCTCTATGGATGTGGTTAAGTTGCTCTGCACAAGCGCGATGGTTTCAACGGTAGTATCTCTTCCTATATTAATGCAGATTGAAAGGTGGGTAAATAGAGTTGGCTGACAAAAACACAGTGGCTTTGTGTGGTGAAATTTTGGATTCAAAGCCAATATTCGATTATATACATAATGATACATGCTTTTATTTATTACATGTATCCGTACATAGAAGAAGCAATGTAGAAGACATTATACCAGTAATTTTTAGAGATGATATGATAAATGTTTTTGACAATTACAAAGGAGTACATGTGAAAGTCGAGGGAAAATTTATTTCCCGAAATGTCTTAAAAGACAAAAAAAGAAAACTAATACTGGGAGTTCTTGTAGAGAAAGCGGAGTTTATTTACGAAAGTAACTTCTGCGAAGAAAATTCTGTTGAACTTGAATGCTTTCTATGCAAAGAACCTATTTTTCGCAAAACACCGTTTGGAAAAGAAATTTGTGATTTGATCGTGGCTAATAACAGCTCTAAAGGAACGCATTTCATCCCGTGCATTTGCTGGGGAGGCGCAGCAAGATGGGCAGCAGGACTTTCAATCGGAACAAAAGTTTTTATATCTGGAAGGATTCAGAGCCGTGAATATCAAAAAAACGGTGAAACAAGAATAGCATATGAGTTATCAGTCAAAGATATAGGAGAAATTGAACATGAAAACAGTAGAGTTGAAACAAATAAAGCTTGAAGAATATAAGAAGTTCGAATCCGCATCTTACCAGTTTGCACCTAGAACAATGGTATCTGGAAGAAACAGACAGGGAAAATCTACATTAATGGATGCTTATTTTGATACACTGACAGGAAAATTGGCAGATGGAACACTTCCGAATGCAGTAAGAAGAAAAGTCAATGAGATTGAATGTGACGAGCCGGTGGTTCGCGAACTTATACTTTCTGTAGACGGACAGGAAATGGGTATCTGCAAAGAGACTAAGAAGGGCAAGAACAGCAACACCACTTCTTATGAGATTGATGGTTTCAAGAGCAACAAGACGAAGTTTGAGGAATTTTTAAAAGAGAATATCGCTGACCCGGATACACTTCTAATGTGCAGTAATGCCAGAGCGTTTATTAATGAAATCTCAAAGTCCACAGCCGCAGCAAGAAGGATTTTATCTGATGTTTCCGGTTTTGATGAAACACAGATTGATGGGTATGCAGATATCCAGAATATTACAAAAGGGCATCCAGTAGAAGAAGTCCTGAAAAAATTAAGACGTGACCTGAGAGAGCAGGACAAGGTTGTTTCTAATAAGAAAGCAATTATTGATAATGTAGAATCAGAACTTGAAAAATTAAATTTAGAAGCAACAGTGGATAAAGAATCCTTGTTAAAAGAACAATCAATCCTCGATGAAAAAGAAGCTAAAATCGTTGATTTATCAAAAGCCTATGAAACAGTTCAAAGTGAGATTATAAGCCTTAAAAATACCGGAAATGAAGTGATTCAGGCTGCAAAAGAACAGGAAAAAAATAGACGTTCCAAAGTAGAAAATATTATCTATGATAGAAAGCTGAAATTACAGAGTGAACAGAATGGATTAAGAACTACAAAATCAATTATGTCTAACATGGAATCAGATGAACTACTGAAATCCAGAGTTGCAGACTTACAGGCGCAGTATAAAGCAGTTTATTCTTCTGAATGGAACGATTCTACATTAAAAGCTATTGAAGCAGAAGAATTCAATGAAGAAGAAGCTGTATGTCCGACTTGCGGACAGAAGTTACTTCCAGAACAGGTTGAGAAATTAAAGGCAACATTTGAAGAGAACAAGCAGAAGAGAATCGCTGAACAGTTTGAAGCAAAGATTAAATTCGATAAAGATAAGAAACTTAACCTTGCGGAAATTGCCAGAAAAGGAAATGAAGCAGCAGCTCACAGAAAACAATGTGCTGAAGATCGTGCAAAGCTAGAAGCTGATATCTCCGAAATTGAGAAGCGAATTACAACTCTGACGGAAGAGATTCAGTCCAAGGAAGAGGAACTGAAAGAGATTCCAACAGAAGTAGATTTATCTGCAAATGTCGAGTATCAGCAGATTCTGGAAGATGTTGAGAAGAAAGAAGCGGAGCTTGCCGGACTGGATAATTATTCTGAACAGAAACAGGAGATCGCCAACAAAAAGCTTGAACTTGCCAGAAAAATATCAGAAATCGATACAGCAGAAAAACTTATTGAAAAACAGAAAGTAGATAAGCAGAAGTCAATTTCTGACATGAAAGAAGAATTAAAGACACTTAGCCAAAAGGCAGCAGATATCCAGAAGCAGATAGATCAGGTAATGAATTTCTCGATTTTAAAGAATAAGTTACTTGCTGAGAAAATTAATCCTTTCTTCAAACATTTTCAGTTTAAATTTTTGGATTACACATCAGACAACGAGCCGGTTGAAGTCTGCAAGATGATTTGTAATGGTATTGACTACATGAATGGGCTGAACCACTCTGATCAGATTCTGTGCAACATTGACCTTGTGGCAGGATTACAGGAACTTAATGGTTTGAACTTGCCGATTTGGGTTGATGATGTTGAAAGTGTGAATGCTGACAGAATACCAGATACAGGCAGACAGATGATTCTCCTTAAAGTTTCTGACAATGAATTAAAAGTGGAGGGGATTTGATATGGCAACAACTACATACAACATCCCAGAAGCAATCAAAGCACAGGAACAGTTCTGTGATAAGAACGAATATCCGTGTTTTGCACCGGGCAATGGCATCTGTTGGTCTTGCCACCAGAATATCTATTCCGAGAAAGGACGGACACGGTATGGAAAAGAAACGCACGGTATTTCAGCAGAAAGTGCCGGAAATTATCTGATTACGAGTTGCCCGTTCTGTAGTAGAAGCTATTGTGATTGATTTACAGTAATCGACGACGAAAAGAAATGGAATTGTTCAGAAGAGCCAAGAACAGTGAAGGAGCGGCAACGATGCGAGCGGCAGCGAAGCGTAGGGGATATGCATAGAGCAGATATGATGCGCCACGGCATAGAAGCACAATGCTGAGAATCGCAAAGGAGAAGCGTAGAAACGCACAGAAAAGCAAACAAAAATGAGTTGATTAATATAAGAAAAGGAGAATTAAAATGGCAGAAAACACACAGGTAGCAAATTTTAACACACAGCTTTCATACTACACAAATCGTTATGTCGATTTAATGGAAAGAGATTTAACTTCAAGAGGAATGGAATTTGATTCCTACTCAAAAGATTGCGTAGTAGCAGCAATGGGATCTATTTTCCAGATGGTACATGAGAGCGGCATTAATTTTGAAGCAATTAATGGCTCTAATCTTAAATTTATCCTGAGTAAAGTCGCAGCGTTAAAGCTGAACGCAAACGCACAACCGAGAGAATGTTATTTCCAGATTAGAAATGTAAATGTAGCAGCGAAAGGGCAGAAACCTCAGTGGGAGAAGAAAATCGAATTTGCGATTGAGGGCGACGGAAACGATGCTCTTGTAAGTAGATATGGTGTCAATGTATCTAAAGTGTTCCCGTATTGGAAAGTCAGAGAGGGAGATAAGTATATCCCACCAAGACATAGAGGCGTGGAGATCACACCGCCGGAATGGGAAGAATCCGGAATTGGGAAAGTAGTTCGCGTCGTATATCCGATTCAGTATAAGGACGGACATATTGAATATCTTTCTTGTGAAAGAGCAGATGTACTGAAGAATCTTGCAGCACATATCAAGAACAATCTTCAGAATGAAACATTCGGTATTTGTGCAGACAGATACAAAGCTACAGATGCACAGAAAGCTCAGATTGAAGCAAAGAAAAAAGAGATCATGAAAAAGGTCGCTGACATTGGAGAGCTGGAAGCAATTATTGATTGTGAGGAGTTAAGACCGTACATTTCCCCGTCATACTACGAAACACAGTCGAGAGAATCCATGATTATTCGTAAGATGCGTAACAACATTATGAAGTCCATTCCTAAGAAATGGGATAATCCGGTGCAGGCTTATGAATATAACACAATGGATGCTACGTATAGAGAAGTACAGGAAGAAATCGAACAGAATGCCAACAAAGAGGAATTCATTCCAGAACCAATGGCAATTGAAGAACAGTCGAAACAGCCAACAGTCGCAGAAGTTGCACAGCCAGCTGAGAAAGAAGCAGTTCCGGCAGCAGTTGCCGAACCAGAGATTCCAGATTTTATGAAACAGGAGGAAATGTGATATGAACAATAAAGAAATTTTAAAGAAAGCAAAGGAACTGGTTGAACTTCTGGAAAAGCAGGAAAGAACCGGAAATGTTGAGTTGTCAACACTGAAACGAGGAGAAGTATTTCAGACCACTGGAAAGCGTAAATACAAGGTTCTGGAACAGTATAGAGATACAACGAAAATTATTTCACTTGATCTGGTGAAAGAAAATGTAGAATTTGGTGATACCACAGATTACAAAACATCAAAGGTAAAGGAACTGTGTGACACTGAAATTTTAAAAGACTTCGAAGAAGAATTCGGGGCAGAAAATATCGAAACACACACAGCAGATATTATCACTGCGGATGGACAGAAATTGGGGACTGTTGATTGTAAAATTCGACCGATTACGTTTGATGAAGCACGTGGATATACAGATATCACACCGAATCCGTGTTTAAACGATTGGTATTGGACATTATCGCCATGGTCAACGAAAGAACGTGGATGGGAGAAAAACGTTACCGTTGTTTCCCCTTCGGGCTGTTTCGTCTTCTACAATTACGGCGACGTAAATGGTGTTCGCCCAGTTTGTATCTTAAAATCTAATATCTTTGTATCTAAGGTGGAGGAATGATTATGAAGAAAAATCTGAAATATTTTGAGGATGAATTATCCAGATTAAGTAAAGAGTTCACGGAATTCAAGAAAAAGTACATCGGAAAGCCGGAAATCGGAAAAGCTATTGAACTTGCTGGTATGGAATGGCTGATCCTGGATAAGACAGAAAAAGGATATTTTGCCATTTTGAATGGATTTGATGGAAAAGAAAGAACATTTGATTCAGATTCAAATAACTGGATTTCAAGTAAACTGAGAAATGAGTTAAACACTCGTTTTCTTAAAAAAATTACGGACGAGTTTGGAGAAGATGCAGTTATTGAGTTTGATCGAGATTTGCTTTCTTTGGACGGCCAGACAGAATATGGACATTGTAAAGATAGGATTTCACTTTTGACTGTGGATGAGTACCGGAAATATCGTAAATTGCTGCCGAACATGTCGAAATGGTGGTGGTTGATTACACCATGGAGTACACCAGTAAATAATTACAGTACAACAAGTACCGTTGTTTCCCCTTCGGGCTTTATCGGCCACTTCAGTTACGACTACGTTAATGGTGTTCGCCCAGTTTGTATCTTTTCTTCTTCAATCTTTGAATCAGGAAATGATGATTGATGGCAAATGAAGATTTAAAGGTAATAACAAAGGCCAAGCAACTTGCAAAGCACACATTAATAGTTACGAGTAATGCCAGACGATACCCGAAGAAATACAGGTTTTCACTTGTAGATAAAATGCAAAATAAAGCATTGGAAATTTATGAGTTACTATTTGAAGCCAACCGAACTGATTTGAAAGATTATAAAAGAGAGCGATTAGAACTTCAAACAAAAGCCATTACTCATTGTGATGAGTTGATGTACTTTATAGAACTTTCATATGAATTAGGAATTATCAATTCCGGTGGAATGGAAGCATGGTCGCAAATGGTAAAAGATATAAAGTACATGACTATTTCATGGAGAACAAAAGACAGAAAAAGATAATTTTCACAGGTTATGCACTGCGAATACCGTTGTTTCCCCTTCGGGCTATATCAACAACAACAATTACAACAACGTAAATGGTGTTCGCCCAACATGGATCACATGCAGACAGAGTAAGCGTAAAGCTGAAATCAGAAAAGATACAAGCAAATGCATAACCTTTCCGCAATGGACAAACATAAAGGAACAAAATAAATGGATAAAGAAATTGTTGCAAATTTTGAGAATTTATATCGTTCTTACAAAAAGGTTAAGAGCGGTAAGAAATTTAATTCAGGTACTGCAAGATTTTCTAATTTGTCTCTTGAAGGCATTCATCTCTTGAAGGAACAATTGGAAAGTCAAACGTATACCATAAATCCGTATAATAAATTTCAAATTCATGAGCCAAAAGAGCGAACGATAGAATCATGTGCATTTAAGGACAAAGTAGTGCAGAGATGCTTTTCTGATTACATTCTGACACCGAAACTTGAAAATATCCTGATTAAATGGAACACTGCCGGGCAACAAGGAAAAGGGCAACACATGGCAATGGACGGGTTAAGAAATCAAATGTTGGATTTCTATAAAAGAAATGGAATGAATAGTTGGATTGTAAAATGTGATATTCACAAATACTTTTATTGCATAGACCATGAAATCATGAAAGATGTTTTGGATTATTACTTTGATGATGATTTTACAGTCTGGTTGAACCATTTGTTTATTGACAGTACAGGTAATCCCGGGCTTCCATTAGGAAATCAGGTAAATCAAAAGTACGCATTGTTGCTTTTACATTCGCTGGATCAGATGATAACGATTGAATTTGGAAATCCATATTACGGACGATACAACGATGATTTTTATGTGATTTGTAAAACGAAAGAAGATGCCAGAGAAATTCTTGAGGCAATCCGAATGATGATTGAAAGCCTTGGATTGGAACTAAACCCTAAATCACAAATTGTACCATTTCGCATGGGATTGTGTTATCTGGGCTTTCATCATTACGTGACTGATGAAGGAAAATATATCAGAAAATTGCGTGGTGATAAGAAAAGAAAAACACAGAGAAAAATCCGAAGATGGGTACGGGCAGTGAATGACGGGAAGATGTCGATAGAAAAATTCCATGAAAAATACGGAGCATGCAAGAATCATATGCTTCATGGAAACTGTATTAAATTATGCCACAGTATGGATTTTGAAATTGAAAGGAGAATGAAATGAGATTAGTAAGTCAGAATGGGGAATTTGATGTTCCTTATGAAATCGCAACATTAAGTAGAACAGAAAATATCATAATAGCATATGTGCCGATTGTCAGAGAAAAAGGAACGGTCATGGCTCGTTATTCGACAGATGGAAAAGCCATGCAGGTTATGGAAATGTTACACGATGCTTATCATGATGCAAAAAAATCCAATAGTTCATCAACATTGTATTTTCCAAAGGATGATGAAGTATGAAAGTGTTAGAAAAAACAATCAACTGGGATGCGCTAATCGACATTCAAATGACGTTAAAAGATTTCAAATTGCTTAGAGATTGCCTGATTTCGACTCCATATGTAAGATTGGAAAAACTGGAAGGAAACAATGAAATGCCGTATTCGTATGATGATATGGAAGAAGCAATCAAACAGACTGAGAAAATATTGGAAGATTTAACGATGCATAAATAGTGAAAGCGAGGTGATGCCATTTGTTCATGCGAGTAATTTCAACAGGTAGTACCAAGGGAAATTGTTACGCTTTGCAGTCAAGTACAGGCGAGATTGTTCTTCTTGACTGCGGATGCAACTACAAGAAAATCCTTAGAGGGATTGACTACCAGATAAGCAATGTTGAAGCTGTACTTCTTTCACATGGGCACGGTTAAGGCGATCACACCGAAGCATTCAAGGAAATAATGAATGCAGGCATTCAGATTTATACCAACGACGAGACAGTTGAGGACATTAACATCCGAACAGGTGAGCTGATGAAAGGTGTTCCAGAAAGATACCCATTTAGAGTTGGTTCGTTTATCGTAACTCCATTTGAGCTGCCGCATACGACATATGATAAAGAAGCAAAAATACTTATCCCGTGTCCGAACTATGGCTACCTGATACAGCATGAAGAAATGGGAAAACTCCTGTATATGACCGATTTCGAATTCTGCAACTATAATTTCCGTAAGATGCAAGTTGAGCATTTAGTAATTGAGTGTAACTATTGTGAAGAATTGGTAGACATGACAGAAGCTAACTACAGGCACCGAATAAAAGGGCATTGTTCTTTGTCAACTTGTAAGCAATTCATTAAGCAGAATCGCACAGAATCGCTTCGAACGGTAACACTGGTGCATTTGAGCGGTAAAGCATCGGATGCCTGTAAAATACAGAAAGAAATACAGGAAGTCGCAGGAGACAATGTTCTAGTTCAGATCGGACGGGCTGGACTGGAAGTTGATTTGAATTTGTGCCCGTTCTGAAAGGAGGAATTTTTATGGAGATGGCAGACTGTAGCAAATGTAGATTCCGTAATTGCTGTATGTTGGCATGGGATTATGGTTCACTTTATTGTAATGATTATGAGGAGGAAGATACATGGAATATTTCTTAGAATCACTTAAAAAATTAAAGAAACCGCCAACTCACAGCAATCCAGAAGACGTTGACCCGTTGTTCTGTCGGTACAACAAGGGTTGGAATGATGCAATCGAAAAGGTTGAGAACATTTTTGCAACGATTTCTAAGGAGAATAAGGATGAATAAAGTAATTTTGATCGGACGTTTGATTAAAGATCCAGACATCCGAACGGGAACAAATGATACTAAGATCGCCAGATACATACTTGCAGTCAACCGAAAGTATCACAAAAACAATGAACCCACAGCTGATTTTATCGGCTGTGTGGCTCTCGGGAAGAACGGTGAATTTGCTGAGAAATATCTGTATAAAGGAATGAAAATCGCAGTCACCGGAAGAATTCAGACCGGCAGCTATACTAATCGCGATGGGCAGAGAGTATATACTACCGATATATTAATCGAGGAACAGGAATTTGCGGAAAACAAGAAGAACCAGCCAGAAGAACAGCCGCAGCCACCAGTTCCAAGTCCAGAACAGGACACAAGTGGATTCATGGATATGCCGTCAATTATGGATGACGAACTTCCGTTTAATTAAGGAGTGATTGAATGATACAAACAGGACAGATTATTTATTTTTGCGATCAAAAGCTGATGTGCTTTGGGGTTGAATCCATTGAGAATATTACTGAACCGCTAGAACAAATAGAAACTACATCAGCTTTTGATGATATGAGAACATATATACCAGCAATAATGAATCCAACAACTCTTGTTGTAACTGGAGAAGAAATGGTCAAACTTGACCCAACAACCATGAAACGCATTGCTAGATACAATCTTGAAGAAGAGAACGCAGCACTGTTTAAAGAAATTGAAGAACGCAAAAAGGTTATTGATGATCTCGAACAGAAAGAACAGGTTTTGCGTGATAGGTTCAAAAAGGCAATATCTACATTTAAAGAAATCATGGAAAATGGTTACTATGATGATGGTGAAGATGAGGATGAAGATGAATGGGAGTGATTAAATGGAACCAATTTTAGAGTGCAAATTTGATTATAAAGGTTATCCATGTGTAGTTCTGTTTATGCCATTGGGATATAGATGTGGATATGTTGGCACAACTGAGAAAGATTCTGATTACTACAGTAAATCAGAAGATGTAATTAATCTTTTTACCACTTGTCCTGTTCGAATTACTTATTCCGAACCAAAATTGCAAGGAGAATATGATGGAAAAACATGGTGGATTGGTTTCGACCATGCTGGTGGTAACGAAGGAAGAGATTGGGAATTAGCCGAGTATTATTATAGCGAAAGCCCTGACTGGCAAAGACTCATTAAGCCATTAGCAAATATATGTAAAGAATCTGGAATGCAGTTTCCGCCTGCGGTTTCAAAATATGAAATTATTGAAGAATGCAAGAGAATTGTAGACCAGATCGTAAAGGAGTGATGCTAGAGGAATTATAGAAAAGTTTTCATGATGAGGCAGTGTGCAGACAAAGGAGTTTTTAATGCGTAAAACTATTGATTTGACGGGCGAGAAATTTGGAAGACTCACCGTCATAAAAAGAGCAGAAGATGCTATTTCAGACAAAGGGGTTAGAACAAAATGCTGGGAATGCATTTGTGATTGCGGAAATAAAACCATTGTAAGACAAGCAGGGTTGCAAAGAGGAACAACGAAGTCTTGTGGGTGTCTGCATAGAGAAATTGTTGGCAATATGAGTAGAAAACATGGGCTATCAAATAACTGTGGAAGGCTGTACCCGCTTTGGAAGAGTATTAAATATCGTTGTTATTGTAAAACATGTAAATCGTATAAAAATTACGGTGGACGTGGAATAGTAATGTGTGATGAATGGAAAGATGATTTCACTTCTTTTTATAAATGGGCAATTGAGAATGGATATAAGGAAGAAAAAACAAGTAAGGGAATAAATATCTTAACCATCGACCGAATAGACGTAAATGGAAATTACGAACCAGATAACTGCCGTTTTATTACAAATGCTGAGCAGGCACAAAATAAAAGAAACTCTATACCAAAAGAAAACAAGTATTTAATATGTCCTGTTTGTGGAAAACAATTTGAACTAAAGCAAAGAAAAGGGCAAAAGACGTGCAGTCCAAGATGTGGTAAAATTCTTTATTACAAAGATCACCCAAATATTAAAGATTATACAAAAATATGCCCAATTTGTAACAAACCTTTTAACGCCAAGAGAGGTGGACATTTTAATGACGCTGTTTATTGTAGCAAGAGATGTAAGAATTTATCTGAATCTGCAATATGGGAATACAATGGAGAAAAGCATAGAGTTGTTGAATGGGCTGAAATTATAGGTATAAACGCACATTGTTTGTATCATAGAAAAGAATTAGGATGGTCTATTGAAGAAATATTAACCACGCCGTTAAGGGGTAGGAGAAATGCAAAAAGTGAATTATAAAAAAATATACGCAATGAAAAATGCGAGGGAAAAAATAATTGAATCAATATGCCCTTCGATACCAAATGCAAGTGGCATATATGCTTTTTACAGGGTGGATGAAGCTGGGATTAGGCGCAGTTACGTGGGACAAGCACTTAGACTTCGTGAGAGATGTGCGAGCCATTTAGCAGAATATGACCATATAGCATTAAGCCTTAAAAAGCATAAGTTTTACAATGAAAGCAATCCTACTGGTTGGAAACTTGCATACAGAACTTGCCCAAAAAGTGAGCTTGACCAAAAAGAAACTGAAACGATCAAGGCTTTTGCAGATAAAGGTTTCCAGATGTACAACATTACAGCTGGCGGGCAATCAACCGGTAAGCAAGTAACAGGGCAGTACAAACCGCCTAAGACATACAGGCAGGGCATACAGCAAGGGAAAATAACCCTTGCGAGAGAACTGAAACATATCATTGATACTCACTTGGAAGTGTCAATCAAACCAGAGAAATCAAGCAATAAGGTGTCTATAAAGGCACTTGAGAAATTCAATAATCTTCTTGATGAAGAATCTTACAAATGATGATCGTGCCAATTCTGGCATACAAATTTCCTACAAATGATGATTAACAACTAAATAAGTGTACGCCCTTTGGGCTTGGAACTAGTTATATTTTTCTTGGCATATGACGCTATTCCGGCCTCAAAGGTTAAAAGAAACGAGGTAACTATATGGTAAGAAAATATAACACCGAAAGAAAGTATCGCGAGGGGCAGGAGAATCGCAAAGAAATCTTCAAGTTCATTGAAAGTTACATCGAACTTCACGGATATTTCCCATCAAATCGCGAGATTGAAGAAGTCACTGGTTTATCCAAAGCAACCGTACAGAGACACATGAAGAAATTCGAACTTGACGGAATTATTGCAACCGAACACCCGAACACACCACGGGCATATCGAATCGTAGGATATGAGTACAGGAGGGTAAAAAAATGAGACTGTATAGCGTTTTTGATAACGAGCAATGGATTGGAGATATGACAGCAGACGACATTTCCAAAATGATTGGTTGTACCAGAAAACAGGTTTTAAATGCGGTAGCGTCTGCAAGATTAATTTATGATAGATATGCAATTGTATACGATGGAGATAATACCGTTACCGGAACAACGACTTCTGATCGTAAACTGTTGAAAGAATTTGCATTAGTTACACATCAATTGAGAGGACTTGTGAGAGCATGAACAGGGCAGAACGTAGAAGACAGCAGAAAGCAGCTGAGAAAACACGCTTAAATGCACCGTACAATTTCAGTAATTTCAGTCTGGAACAAATTTCAAAGGCAACAGGTGCAAGAGTTGAGTCCTTAAAACTGTATCTGATGCAGCGTGAAGATGAAATACGCAAAGAAATATCAGAAGAACTTATTTCAGAATCACAGGAAAAGCTGTGGAAAGCAGAAGACTATATCGCAGTGGCAAATGTTCTTATCAGTTTGTTTGCAATTAAGAAAACATGGGGATTTACAAAATCCAATCAGAGATTCTTAGAAAACCTAAACTCTGCGAAAGAATACATTGAAGAAGTTGGAATTGAAAAAGCATACCAGGAAGCAAAAGAAACAATGGAAATTAAACTTGAATTTGACTCCATAAATATAAATAAAGAATTTGGATTTGGAGAAAGTGAGGACTAATCTCTATGTTTAATACACTTAATAAAAAAGCGGAAACTAATCCAAAAAACAATGCAGATATGATTTGCCCTAAATGCGGGAATCGTTTTCATGTTTTCGCAGATTATAACCGGCATTATGGAGGAGATTTATATTGGTGTGAATGCACAGAATGTAAAACCATAACAAAAATACATCACAGTAAGGAAACTGCAATAGTGGCTTTTAAGGAAGGATTGGTGCACAAAAATGAGCAAAGTGAACATATATGGGCTTAAAGCATATATATCCAATGCATTCGATTTGCATGTTGGAAAAAGAATCAAATACTCAGAACGTGGTGAGGACGGAATAGAGCATATCTACGAAGTAAAACAGTTGTTTCCGTTTTGCGTTTTGTTGGAAGATATTTTTGATCACACAAGAATTTGCCCTTGTTACAGCAAATTAAGCATGATGTTAAGAGGGATTGAATAAGAATCTGGTTAAGAAGATGGGAGTATAGATGAGAGATTTAATCATAGATTGCTTTGCCGGTGGCGGTGGAGCGTCTGTAGGAATTGAAATGGCTCTTGGGAGATCAGTTGATATAGCAATCAACCATGACCCCGACGCTATCCTGATGCACAAGACGAACCATCCGGGAACGCTACATCTGACAGAGGATATTTTCAAAGTTGATTTGCAGAAATACGTTGGAAATCAGCACGTAGCGTTGATGTGGGCGAGTCCTGACTGCACAAGCCATTCAAAAGCAAAAGGCGGTCAGCCGAGAAAACAAGGGCTTCGCATTCTTCCATGGGCTGTATATAAGCACGCAAAGGCAATTCTTCCAGACGTGATAATCATGGAGAATGTAGAAGAGATACAGCAATGGGGACCATTGGATGAGAAAGGACATCCGATCAAGGAAAGAGTTGGCGAAGATTATCGAAAATTTATTTCAGCAATGGAAAATATCGGTTATGAATTCGACAGCCGGGAACTCGTAGCTGCGGATTATGGAGCACCTACTACAAGAAAACGTTGGTATGCGGTGTTCCGCAGGGATGGAAAACAGATAGTATGGCCAAATCCTACGCATAATCGTTTCGGAATAGACGGTCTGAAGCGATACGAACAGTGTGGAGACTATATTGATTGGTCAGACTTAGGAAAAAGTATATTTGACCGTCCGAAACCACTGGCAGAAGCAACGCAGAAGCGAATTGCAAATGGAATCAAAAAATATATTGTTGATAATCCAGATCCATACATTGTGAAGAACAAAGATGCACTGGCATTTATTATTCAGTACCATGGAGAAACCAGACAGGGTGATTCCAGAGGGCAATTACTGACTGAGCCAATTAAGACCATTGACACATCAAACAGATATGGCCTTGTGACAGCTTTTATCACGAAGTATTACAAGACTGGAATCGGTCAGGGATGTGACGAGCCGTTGCATACGATAACCACATCACCCGGACACTTCGGAGTGATATCTGCGTTCTTGGTTAAGTATTATGGAACAGGATGCGGACAAGTGTTGAGTGAACCGCTTGGAACCATTACTACAAAAGACAGGTTCGGACTGATAAATGTTCTGGTTGATATCCATGGAGAGAAATACAT
>ERZ1034807.23-NODE-23-length-40506-cov-11.184544_pt1 | contig 40506 bp, 73 predicted proteins | sample MGYA00520648_ERZ1034807 | MGnify/ENA primary metagenome ERZ1034807 (study PRJEB33766, sample SAMN09781684) | gut metagenome | biome: gut microbiome | host: Homo sapiens | place: Madagascar | study: EMG produced TPA metagenomics assembly of the PRJNA485056 data set...
TTGGAGCAGACCGCCATCGAGCGGCTGAAAGCGGCATCGGATATGAGCCTGCGGCTTTTTGAAAAACCGTTAGTGATCACCTACTCCGGCGGGAAGGACAGCGATGTGCTGTTGCATCTGGCAAGGGCCAGCGGCATCCCATTTGAAGTATTGCACAGCCTGACCACGGCGGATGCGCCGGAGACGGTGCGCCATGTGTACGATACGTTTTATCGGCTGGAATGCAAGGGCATCAAGTGCGACGTGGACAAGCACGTCCAGCCGGACGGCTCCCGTATGACCATGTGGAAACTGATTCAAAAGAAGCTCATGCCGCCCACACGCCTGGTGCGGTACTGTTGCGCTGCCCTTAAAGAGGGAGGAGGCAAGGATCGGTTTATCGCTACGGGTGTTCGCTGGGCCGAATCCACAGCCAGGAAACGCCGTGGCGGCTTAGAGGTATTAACGTCTAAGCCACAAAACAAACTGATCCTATCAAACGATAACGACGAGGATCGCCGATTATTTGAAACGTGTCAGCTCAAGGGGAAACGAGTAGTAAACCCCATTGTAGACTGGCAAACGGCAGATATTTGGGATTACGTCGGCGCAGAAAAAATATCCATGAATCCGCTGTACTGCGAGGGATTCTGCCGGGTGGGCTGCATTGGCTGTCCCATGGCATCCAAAACCAGAATCATGGAATTTGCCCGCTATCCAGAAATCAAGACGGCGTGGATACGTTCGTTTGACAAAATGTTGATAATACGGATTGAACGAGGCATGGAAGCATACTCCTGGCGCTCCGGCGTGGATGTATTCCATTGGTGGATGGAGGACGGCGTTCTGCCGGGGCAGGAAGTGCTTGGAGGGTTTGAGGAATGACAAACTTTGAGTTTTACACGAAAAACGCAGCCAGATTGGGTGAGCTGATCGAAAAAGCCGTGGATGACGCGCTGGAAGCAAAGGGCTGCTCACTTGATCTGAAATACCCGGAGAAACTATCCAATGCCGATGATGCCCGCATGGTGACGTGGGCAATCTGGCTGAATGAAGAAATGTAGGGAGGAACTATGAGAGATACAAACCTCGTAAATGCACTTAGATGCGTTTCAACACCAGGCGGGCCAATGAGAGACTGCAAGAAATGCCCGTTTTACAAAACTGAGCCGGTCCCGGAAGATCTGGCGGGAAAAGTCAATTTGAAAGAGTGGTCCTCCTGCGATGTTGACGCGGTGGGGCTTGCCGCAGCCGACCGGATTGAAGCGCAGGCGACAGAGATTGACGCACTGCGGAACGAACTGTGCCTGAAATGCGGAAACTACACGTTGGCCCATAAGGGGGCCTGTAACGGATGCCGGTGGAGGAGGTAAGAAGATGGAACGATTAACGAATAAAGCCTGGCGAAATTTTGACCCCTGGGAGTGCTGTGGTCAAGATAAATACTGCCAAAGAGGTTGTCATGATCCCGGCGGATGCACAAAGGGCTGTATTGTCCCTCAGCTGTATGCGCGGTTAGGAGCTTACGAGGACACAGGGCTGACGCCCGGGGAAGTCAAGTCAATGCAAGAGGAGCACTTTAGCGGTCTGGAAATGGCAAAATTGCACAGCGCGCTCATGGAACTCAAAAAATATCAAGAAGCCGACAGAGCCGGTCGGCTGGTGGTGCTGCCGTGCAAGGTGGGCGGAGAGGTGTATTCAACGCTCGACGATCTTGGGCGGTTACATCAATGCAGAGCAACGTATGTTCTCCTCAATGAAAAGCCATATCTGAACACTGTAGTGCTTGAGCCTGTTGACTATGAAGGATCGCAATACGGAGCCTCATTCGGTGCATTTGGCCAAACCGTATTCCTCACCCCGCGAGGAGGCGGAGAAAGCATTGGAGGCGATGCAAAGTGAGTAAAGCTGTTATGCTGAGCATCCGCCCCAAGTGGGTGGAGAAGATCGCCAACGGCGAAAAAACCATCGAGGTCCGAAAGACCAAGCCGAAGCTGGACACGCCGTTTAAGTGCTATATCTACTGCACGCTGCCAAAATATCCGCACGAGGACTTCATTGCGACGGACTATCCAATGCCACAGTTTTACGGCGGCGGCAAGGTCATTGGAGAGTTTATTTGCGACCGCTGCTGCGGCATCGTGTGCGTTGGTTTTGATGTGGTCAACGAGTTGACGAGGGAAGATCTGGAGGCTTATCTTGCTGGCGGCGAGGGCTACGGCTGGCACATCTCCGACCTGCTGATCTATGACCAGCCGCGGGAGCTGACGGCGTTTCGGCGCGCATGCAAAAATAGCTGGTATTGCGAGAGCTGTGCCATGTACTGGGAAAACAACGGCACTTGCGGAAACGAGAGCTTGCAGATTCGCCGCCCGCCCCAGAGCTGGTGCTATGTGGAGGAGGGCTGACAATGGCTAAGAAATGGAAGGCGCTCGGCGTTGCTGCCGCACTCACGGCCTGCATCGTCATGACCGGGTGCGTTGGCGCGGGGGCTGGGCGCGATTACAGCCCCAAGTATCCGGTATTGCGGTACCGGAACAGCGAGTACAATATGGATCCCTATAACCGGGAAATTCCGGTGCAAGATGGATACATACTCAATGAAGGAAACTCCTACGAGGTAGTGGAGACAGACAGCGGGTATGATCTGGTGCTGCATTTTGTGAAGGGAGACAACGAGAATGGCTAAATACATTGATAGCGGAGCGTTTCAAGCCGCGCTGGTGCGTAAGCAGTGCGGGCCTACCAACCAACGGTACACCGATGGCTGGAACGATTGCTTGCTGCGCGTAAAAAGCATGGTGAGCAAGGCCCCAGCCGCTGACGTGGCCCCAGTGGTGCGGTGCAAGGACTGCAAGCACTTGTGCGTGTGGAACCGAAAAGACATATACGCATTTTGCCCCAAAACAAACATCGTGTTTTTGCCATTTGATAAGGACACAAGGACGTTCTTTTGCAGCTATGGCGAGAGAAAGGAGGACGCATGAACAACTGCGAATCCTGTCTCTACTATCCGCCCAGTTCTTGCGATGGAAAGCCGTGCTGTGTCTGTTGTGATACGGATGATCCCGAGTTGAGCTGCTATATCGAGCGGAAGGAGTGCGCTGATGGCTAAACAATCCGGCATGATTGCCTTTGCCGAGCAATTCGCCCAGGCGAAAGTGGACGCCGCCCAGCGGCTAACCTCACAGTACATGATAGACACCCTGCAAATGACTCTCCACCAGACGGAGGGCTGGGGCTACGAGCGGATCATGCGGATCACCCATAACTGGGTGGCCGTTCAGCGGGAATACAAACCGGCGCTGGACTGTCGAAACCCGGAGGCGGACGTCCGACAGGAGCACATGGATCGGGTGCTGGCGGAGATTATCCGGGACAAGGCGAAGCTGATTCCATTCCCGGACAGATACAAGGATCTGAAAAAGGTCCGTTATGGGAGGTAACTATGCAAAAGGAAGATATATCGCTCCTGCGCATCTATGCGAAGAATGACATGAATTGCGTGAAAACAGCAAAGGAGATGGACATCCACCACAGCAGTGTGATCTATCGGCTGGGCAAGATCAAGACGGAAACCGGGCTGGATGCGCGGAAGTTCTGGGACTTGGTGAAGCTGCTGGAAATGGAGGAATCATGAAACTTGGACAGGTGGTTCGGGCCAGATTCAAGTCCATACCGTCGCAGCTGGAACGGCAGCACCCGACGTATGAGCAACTGTATCCGTTCCGGCGCGGAGAGGTAATTTACATTCACCCGAAGGGACGGTTTGTCAGTGTGCGGACAGAAACGGCGGGCGGACCCGTGGTAGAGAATTTCCGGCTATGTGAGGTGGTTATGTGAGTACATTCCCGGAACGGCTGCGCAAGTTAAGGGAATCTGAGCGGCCTGCTAAAAGCATGAGAGTGAAAGCGGAACTGATTGGGATCGGGCATGATACGCTACGGAAGTACGAAACCGGGGAGAACGAACCGGCTCTCAGCCAGTTGAAGCTGATAGCGAATCATTACCACGTCAGTTTGGATGAGCTTGCATGGGACGAGGGCGAGCGAGAGAGTAAACCTTTATAGTATCGCAAAAAAAATTGGTCTTTGCCCCCAATTCGGGGCAAGCGCAGAAAAATATGTGTCAGAATGAGGGTGCGGGGTTATATCCGTATCCTCATTCTTTCCATCCATCCTTTCTTTCCTCCTGACCCCGGCGGATGCCGGGGGGATGCAGACGTAGCTCAGTTGGTAGAGCACCGCACCAGGAGGTATGCGCAGGTTCAAGCCCTGCCGTCTGCACCAGATGTATGCTACCGCATTGCGGCACCGTGGAAGGGTAAGACCGCTACAAGGGGCTTGCCTGTGCGCTGTATGAAAGCGGCAGGCCGAATAATCATTATTTGGCTGGCTCCGGCCTATGAATGAAGAAACGGATGCGACCGACATACCGGCGCAGGGCTGAAAAGTTCCGTGGTTAGCGCGTACAGAACCATGCAGAGCGAACTCCGAGGCGTGTCCATCGAAAGGTATGCGGAAGTGGTGAGGTAACGGCTGCCCTTGGGCAAGGCCGTTGTGTAGGGCAGTATGCTTGCCCGGTTCTGTACGGCTAATTGTGTAAGCAATCCAAACGGAGCGCAATGCCGGAGCCTGTGAAAAAATATCGCCCGATATGGGCGGCGTTGTAGCCCCTCGGGGCGGGTAAAGTCTGCTATGTAAGGCCAAGGGGTGGGGGCTGGTAGCAAAACAGGAGGATGGCATGGAAATCACAAAACGGCGGCTTGCGGATATTGTACCGTATGCCGCAAACGCAAAAAAGCATGATAAGCGGCAAATCAACAACGTTGCGGAGAGCATCAAGCAGTACGGTTTTGTACAGCCGATTGTGATTGACCGCGACGGCGTAATTGTAATCGGCCACTGCCGCGCTCTGGCGGCAAAGAAGCTGGGCACGGAAGAAGTGCCTTGCGTCTGCGTGGACGATCTGACACCGGAGCAGGTGAATGCCCTGCGGCTGGTGGATAATAAGAGCAACGAGAGCGACTGGGATTTTGACCTGCTGGCAGAGGAATTGCCGGGGCTGGATTTGTCGGCGTTTGATTTCAACTGGGGGATTGAAAACGAGGATGAGTACGGCACTGATTTTTCCTTGCCGGATGGGGACAAATCGGAAATCTGTCAAATGACATTCACGCTCCATGAACAACAGAAAGAATTGATCGAATATGCTATGACGTGTGTTGAAGATGAAATAACAGAAACGTTTGGCAACGCCAATAAAAACGGGAATGCATTGTATGAGGTGATACGGCAATGGGCAGCGCAAAGGACCTGATTGTAAAAGTTATTCCGAGCAAAGTCGCCGTTCCGTTTGTTAAGGCGCACCATTACAGTGGCAAGGTTGTGAATAACAGCAATTTGCATTTCGGCGTGTTTTACGAAGGCAGACTTCACGGTGTCATGTCCTTTGGCCCGTCTTTGGATAAGTCTAAAATCCAAGGGCTTGTTGATGGAACCGGGTGGAACGAATTCATCGAATTAAACCGCATGGCGTTTGACGATGTTCTCCCACGCAATAGCGAAAGCCGCGCGATTTCGATTGCAATGAAACTGATCAGAAAAAACGCGCCGCAAATCAAATGGGTTATTTCGTTTGCGGATGGGTGCCAATGCGGAGACGGAACAATTTACCGTGCAAGTGGGTTTGTTTTGACGGGTTATTCAAGCGGCTCAATGTGGCAACTTCCTGATTACCTCGTGAAAATAAACGGCGGGTCAGTTGCCCACAGAATGAAAGTGCAGGATAAATGCAGTGCTTTGTCAAGGTATATTCTTGAAGAAACGCATGGCAAAAACTTAACGATGGAAAAGTGCGTTGATATGTTTGGCGGGAAAATTCTTGAGGGGAAGATGTTTCGATACATCTATTTTATCGACCCGTCATATAAAGAACGACTTACCGTTCCTATCATTCCGTTTTCCAAAATTGATGAAATGGGCGCTGGAATGTACAAAGGGGAAAAGGTAACGCAAGCAGAAAGGCACCAGTGACACGGCAATATGCGGCGGTAGTTTAACGGTAAAACATTCCGCATCCTGCGGAAAGATGGCGGTTCAAATCCGACCTCGCTGCTCCAAAATGCCGTGTTATGGTTACAAAGAAAGGAGGGGTGGAAGTGGCGCGGACTGGAAGGCCGAAAAAGGTAATAAATCAAAAGCTGTTTGAGAACCTATGCGGTATCCAGTGCACGGAAGTGGAAATCTGCGGAGTGCTTGAGTGCAGCGCGGACACCCTGAATCGATGGTGCAAACGGACATATAAAATGACTTTTGCGGACACATATAAAAGCAAGAGTCAGGTGGGAAAGTCGAGCCTGAGGCGAGCGCAGTGGAAGCTGGCCGAAAAGAACGCAAGCATGGCTATTTGGCTGGGAAAACAATACCTTGAGCAAAAAGACATTGTGGAACAAAACGTTAATACGGACGGTGTTAAGGTAATTATCGATGTCTGACATTCTTTTATCCGAGAAAATCGGCCCAGCATTTTACGATATCGCACATGACATTTTTAGGCATGGACATACGCACTACGATTTTAGCGGCGGACGTGGCTCATTGAAATCCTCCACAGTATCAATTCTTGTACCGCTTCTGCTGGTTGGCAATCCGGGAACGCATGCGCTTGTGTTGCGCAAGGTGGCAAATACAATCCGCGATAGCGTTTATGCCCAGTACATTTGGGCAATCGGCGAGCTGGGCATGGCGGCGTATTGGGAAGCGAAAGTATCCCCGATGGAGCTGATCTATAAGCCGACAGGCCAGAAGATTATGTTTCGCGGCGCTGATGACCCGATGAAGATCAAATCTATCAAAGTCCCGTTTGGCTATATCGCCGTGACGCACTTCGAGGAAAAAGACCAGTTTGCCGGACGCGCGGAAATCCGAACCATTTTGCAATCCACCATGCGCGGTGGCTCTGTTTTCTGGAACTTCGAGAGTTATAACCCGCCGATCTCACGCGACAACTGGGCGAACAAGGACAGCTTAGAAGAACGCGCTGACCGGCTTTGCCACAAATCAACATATCTGCAAGCACCGCCTGAGTGGTTGGGAGAACAGTTTCTTGCAGAAGCGGAACACCTGAAAGAGACGGACGAGCGAGCATATCAGCACGAATATCTCGGTATCCCGGTAGGGACCGGCGGAAATGTGTTTGACAAGCTGGAACTGCGGGAGATTACCGATGAAGAAGTCAAGAGTTTCGACCGCATCTATCAGGGAGTGGACTTCGGCTGGTTCCCAGACCCGTTTGCTTTTATCCGGTTGCATTATGATCGGGCGCGAGAGACCATCTATCTGCTGGACGAGATTTACCAAAACAAATTATCCAACGAGCAAAGCGCGACCATGATTAAGCAGCGCGGATATAACAACATTAGAACGATCTGCGACAGCGCCGAGCCGAAGAGCGTTGCTGATCTCCGCGCAATGGGGCTACCTGCGTATGAAGCGGTCAAAGGCCCCGGCTCTGTGGAATATGGCATGAAGTTTTTGCAGCGGAGAACAATCGTCATTGACAGGCGACGCACACCGCACGCTTACGATGAATTTGTTGGCTATGAATACGAACGAAACAAAGACGGCGACATTATCAGCGGATACCCAGACGCGAACAACCACCTGATTGACGCGACCCGGTATGCGCTGGAGCCTGTTAGCCGCAGAATGGGAGTTATTGCATGAGTAGTGCAGTTATCCAAAAGTTAAAAGAGCTTGGCTATGCGACGATCCCCGAAGAGTTTTATAATCAAGTTGACCTGTGGGAATCATGGTACATCGGTAAAGTGAAGGGATTCCACCAGTACCGCAGATATAACGGCCACAAGTGGACTAAGCACAATAGAGCAACGCTCAGCATGGGGAAAAAGGTATGCGAAGATTGGGCGAACCTGCTCATGAACGAAAAAGTCAAAATCACGCTTGAGGGCAAAAAAGAACAGGAGTTCATCGACCACGTTTTGACGGAGAATAATTTTACCGTCAAAGCTAATGAAATGCAGGAAATGAAATCTGCACTGGGGACGGTGGCATATATCCCCCGCGTGACGGGGCAGGGCGTGACAGATTCCGGTGAGATCATCCCCGGTGACGCGTCCAGCATTGCGATTGATTATGCCACGATGCATGACATTTACCCACTTGCATGGCAGAACGGCTTTATTTATGATTGTGCCTTTACTTCCACGGTTACGCGAAGCGGAAAGGATTATGTGTATTTCCAGATCCACCGCAGAGCGGATGATGGAACGTATGTAATCGAAAACCGAATTTACCGATACCAGAACGAACAGCTGTCTGATGAAGATTTGAAGAATGTTTCCGGTTTTGAGCACATTCCCCCCGTGGTATACACCGGAAGCAATAAACGGCAGTTTGTAATTGACAAGCCGAACATTGCAAACAACTTCAATTATCTTTTGCCGGTGGGCATTTCCGTTTTTGCAAATTCCATTGATGTGCTTCGCGGCGTTGATACTGCGTATGATTGCTACGTCAATGAGTTTGAAAACGGTCCCATGATGATGATGGTCAAAATGCCAGCGACAAAGTATGAAGACGGTGAACCGACACTGGATGACAATGACAGGCGGTTTTACCTTCTCCCGGAAGATACACAGCAGGGGAGCGTTGTTGAGACCGTTGCACCGGAACTTCGAACGGCTGCGCTGAATGTCGGCCTGCAAGACCAGCTCAATATGCTTTCCAGCAAATGCGGGTTTGGTGAAACCTATTATCGATTCGATGGCGGCAGCATGGCAACGGCCACGCAGGTAATCAGCGAGAATAGTACCATGTTCCGCACGATCAAAAAGCATGAAGTCATTTTGGAAAGTGCTCTGGTTGAGCTTTGTAGGGTCCTTCTACGGCTTGGTAATAAGGCGTTGGGCGCAGGGCTTGATGAAAATGTTGAAATCAGTATTGATTTTGATGATTCCATCATTGAGGACAAGCAGAGCGAATTTGCCCGCGACCTGCAAATGCTCAACGCAGGGATTATGAACGCCTGGGAATTCCGGGCAAAATACATGAACGAGGACGAAGCCACCGCAAAGGCAGCGCTGCCGAAGATGCAGGACATGACAACCGAAGGCCAAGAGGAGGTAGAGTGATGGGCTATGGAGAAAGCGCCGGTACTTTTTGGATAAACATCGGGACTGAGGAAAATCCGGAATGGGCTTATTTGGGTCAGAGGAAATGATCCGATACCCGTTTACGCCTGAACTGCTTGACGCACTTCCCGAAAAACTGGCGGAGCTGTACCGCGGTCTTGAGGATACGCTGCTGATAGAGATATGTTCCCGGCTCAAGGCTGCGGACGAGCTGAATGAGGTAACGGTGCAGGACATCCGTTCGCTGCGCTCCCACGGCATCGACCTAAAGGACATCGAAAAGGCAATCCGCAAGAAAACGGGAATCAGCGAAACGAAGCTTAACAAGCTGTTTGACGATGTTGTGGAGCGCAACCAAAAGTATTACACCGAGTTGATTGACTTTGCGCACATCACGCAGCCGGAAACACTGGTTGACGCTGCGGAAGTTGCGGCAATCAGGGCGCAGACGCTTGATACATTCCGCAATCTGACCGCATCAATGGGCTTTTTAGTGGACGCTGGGCGCACAATGCTGCCCCCTGCCAAAGCATACCAGCACGCCTTAGATGCGGCAGAGATGATGATACAAAGCGGAGCAATTTCTTATAACGAGGCAATCAAGCGAAGCGTTAAAGAGCTGGCCGATAGCGGCATAAAGGTGGTTGATTACGAAAGCGGCCATCGAGATCAGATCGATGTGGCGGCGCGCAGAGCCGTTATGACAGGTGTTTCCCAAATCTGCGCAAAGTACACAGAGCAATCGGCAGAATATCTTGAGACGCCATATTTTGAGGTTTCTGCACATTTCGGCGCGCGTGATGTGCCCGGACCGTCCCCGTGGTCGTCACACAAGGAGTGGCAAGGAAAGGTATACAGTATCCGCGCAGGCGACATTTACCCGAGCATCTATGAGGTCTGCGGTCTGGGGGCTGTTGACGGTCTGGAAGGAGCCAACTGCCGGCACAGGCGGTTCCCGTGGGTGGAGGGTGTGTCAGAGCGCACTTACACGGATGAACAGTTGGAACATATCGATGATGGCCACGGATGCACGTTTGATGGCAAGGATTACACGGCATACGAGGCAACCCAGATGCAGCGCCGTATTGAGCGGACGGTTAGAAAGTTAAAGCGCGAAAAAGCCGCCTACAAGGCCGCAGGATTGCACGAAGATGAGACTGCGGTAAACATACGGCTGCAGCGGTTAAATGCAAAATACAAGGCGTTCAGCGCGGCGGCAGGGCTGCCGGAGCAGCGGGAGAGGATGAAGGCGCTGTATGATTGATGAGAAGTTGAAAACTGCCATCGAAAAGGCCCTTGCTGCCGGATTTCGGGTGCAGCTAAAGGGCATGAAAGATGGAAGCGTGAAGGCTCAAATCATCGAAGCAAAAGAGCTTAAAAAGTAATGTTTTTCTTCCATTTTCTTGCGGAGTGTGGTATAATATAGGCAACTAAATAATGACTGCTTTATTCCATAAAAAGGAGTGTTGTCTTGTTATGACAGACAAGGGTGGGGTTTGGCGCACAATCGGTGGTCGCCGTGTATTTATTAAAGATGGGCAGAGCTTGACAGACGCAATGCGCGAAAGCGGGAAGTTTGGCGATTCAGAAAAGGTCGAAAAGGTCGACAAGGTTGGCATTGATCAAAAAAAACAAACCGATGATGCCGAAACAAGTGCTGAATATGGTGTCAAACACAGAGTTTGGGGTAAAGCGACAGGGACGAGTTATGAAGCAATAAATGGAGATCAGTACAAACTGACAGGAGATAAAAATGGTAAAACGCTTCAGATCCCGCAAAATGAAAGTGGAGAATTTGAAGTGTATAAAGCCCCAAAGACAAGCGGATTCCTTAACGGGAAATACGTTGCTGATGAAAACGTAAATGCGATTTTATCTGATGGTCGAATTGTTCTAAATGACCATGACTTTAACAACGATACATACTATAAAGTAAGTGGCATCATTGAGGCTGAAACACTTAGGCTCGCCGGATATCAAAAGGAAGGTCAGTTTTACCGAGGAACTGACAACCCAAAAGAAATTGAATATCTTAAAAACGGGACTATGCGAGTATCTACCAATCACATGACGGGCGAAAAAGAAGATGGGGTTTCTGTATGGGAGAATTCCAAGTACCCATTTAAGTATCAATATCGAGTGACTGGGGAAGTTGCCGGGGTAGGAAGCGACGGAGAGCCGCTGCTTGACCCCAAATCCATTAAACTTGTCAGCACAAAGTCCTATTCTATTAAGGACTACAATGCAGCGATGGAGAAGGGGAAACCCTTGTTCTGCAAGGCGTACGGATGGACAGAAGCGCAGTATGACGCGGCAAAAAAAGGAAGCATCAAAAACAGAAAGCGACTTTAATAAAATACAGCCTTTTGCCAATCGAGGCAAGAGAAGTGGCAATTTGAGCCAAGCAGTGCGCGAAAGCGTATTGTTTGGCTCTTTTTTTGTAATACGCAGCGGGGAATGACGTTGTGGAAATAAAAGGAGAGCAAAAAATGGCAGACGGAATTATGACTTTTGATGAAATACTGGCTGACCCCACCTACAAGGCGGAGTTTGACAGGCGAATCACAAAGGCACTTTCGACTGTTCAGAGTAAGCTGGACGCGGAAGTGGAAAAAAACAAGCAGTTTTTAGCAAACGGCAACGCGGAAACGGACGCACTCAAAAAGGAGATCGAGGGCTACAGGTCCAAGATTGCCGATTATGACTACGCAGACGTTATCCGTAAAACGCTTTCTGAGAAAGGCGTGAAGTTTAGCTCTAAAGCTGCCGAGAAGGCGTATTTGGCAGACCTGAAAGCAAAGCATCTTGAAATCAAAGACGGCGCGCTTGATGGGTTTGACAAATGGCACGAGGAACAAGTCAGCGCCGATCCGTCCGCGTTTCAGGATGGCGTAAAAATTGACTGGTCCGCTGCCGTTGGCGGCGGTGAAAAGAAAACTGACACCAATGCCGCGATGAACAATCTGATTCGCGGCGCACTCAAGTAACAAAAAGGAGAATATAACATGGCAAGTATTGATCGTTCCGCACTTTCTGGCCTGATCCCGGAACCCGTAACCCGCGATATCATGCAGGGCGCTATCGCTGAATCTGCCGTTCTGCGCATGGGCCGCAGACTGGCGAATATGTCCAGCAAGACGCAGACCATCAATGTGCTCGACGCGCTTCCCTCCGCGTATTTCGTCAACGGCGAGGCCACTGACGGCGGCGCCGGCGAGGCATTCAAGCAGACCACCAAGATGGCGTGGGACAAGAAGAAGCTGTACGCCGAGGAGATCGCTGTTATCGTCCCCATCCCCGAGGCTGCTCTCGATGATGCGGACTATGACATTTGGGGCGAGGTCAAGCCCCGCCTGACCGAGGCTTTCGGCAATGTCATTGACGGCGCTATGCTGTTTGGCAAGAATAAGCCCAGCACCTGGCGTGATGGCATTGTGCCCTCTGCTATTGCTGCGGGAAATGGTGTTCCTGTCAGCTCTGACATTTACGCCGACATCATGGACGAGGGTGGTCTGATCTCCAAGGTCGAGCTGGACGGCTTCAATCCCAACGGCGTGATGTCCGCTATTCAGATGCGCGGCAAGCTCCGTGGGCTGAAAGACACCACCGGTCAGCCTATTTTCAAGACCGATATGCAGGGCGCTACCCGCTACGGCCTTGACGGCATGGACATGTACTTCCCCATGAACGGCGCGTTCGACCCTGCGCAAGCACAGATGATCGTCGGCGATTGGAGCCAGCTCGTCTATGCCATCCGCCAGGATATGACCTTCAAGGTGTTCACCGAGGGCGTTATCCAGGACCCCGCCACGAAGGAAATCGTTTACAACCTCATGCAGAACGATATGGTCGCACTTCGCGCCGTCATGCGTCTTGGCTGGGAGATTGCAAACCCCATCAACGCTTACAACGCAGAAAAGGTGAACCCGTTCCCCTTCTCCGTTTACGGCAAGGGCGGTGCTATCTCCACCGTTGCTGTGTCCCCTGCTACCGCCACCGTAAAGAAGGGCGAGAGCAAACTGTTTACCGCCAAGGTTGACGGTGAGGGCATCATCAACGGCGAGGTTGAATGGTCTCAGGATGGTGCGAAGAGCAAGATCAGCGATGAGGGTGTCCTGACTGTCTCCGCTACCGAAACCAAGGGCAGTATTACCGTTACCGCCAAGTCCAAGCAGGACGGCACAAAGACCGGCACTGCCACTGTCACTGTTTCTGGCTGATTTGAAAGGAGCTGACCCAATTGACATACGCTGATTACACATACTACTCCGGTGTCTATATGGGCACTGTAAGCAGTGGAGATTTTCCGCGTCTGGCTGTCCGGGCCAGCTCCTTCCTCGATTATTTCACGCAGAACCGAGCCAAGGACAACGTGGATCTGGATGCGGTAAAGATGTGTTGCTGTGCGCTGGTTGACAAGTACGCGGTTATCGAAGCTGCGCAGGCGCTTGCAATGAAGAACCTTGCGACTGCTGCCGCTAATGACGCAGAAGTCAAAAGCGAAACGGTGGGCGGTTATTCCCGCACACTGGCGACCGGCGGCGAATCTGCCGCTTTTGCGCTGAACGCTACGGATGGGGCAAGAAAGCTGCTCGCAGAGACCTGCATGGAGTATCTCGCCCACACTGGCTTGCTGTACCGAGGGAGGGGGTGCGGATCATGTACGCTCCCCACACTGTAACGGTCTACAATCCGGTCAAAGAAACCGACAAGGAGACGTTTCAGGAAACGCAAAAGCTGTATGTGACCGTACTTCGCGGCGTGATGTTGCAAGCATCCAAAGCGGTTAACGTGCGCGAGAGTGGGCTTGAGGGAGCGGATGCGGTTGATCTTTACATCCCGTTTGGCGTGGAAGCTGTGGATGGCTTTACCGGTAAGGTGAAAACTTATGCCGGTCCACAGCGGTTTTACGCCGCAGAGGACAAACCCGACCTGTGGACGCTTTCTGTCAAAGGCAATGGCGGGACAACGTTTTTCATCAAAGGCGAGTTTGTGACGGATAACGAAACCGTGGCGCTGGCTCAGGACAACTGCTACACCGTGACCAAGGTTGACGAAAAGGATTTCGGCAGCGTTGATATGCAGCACTGGCAGGTCGGAGGCGTGTGATATGGCGTTGAAATTTTCCGTTCAGGCAGACGGCATGGATGCTGTAAAAGAGGCCGTTTCCAAGGGCTGTGATCGCGCAGAACACGTTCTGGCGGTGCAGGTCGTCAAAGATACCGCTCCGTTTGTGCCTATGCTCACAGGCTCTCTTAGGACGCGTACAAGGGTAACGGGAAACACGGTTGTTTATCCAGGGCCGTATGCCAGATATCTGTACTACGGCAAACTGTACGTTGACCCGCTGACCGGAAGCTCCTATGCACGGAAGGGCGTTACAAAGGTTCCGGCAGTGCCAGAAAAGGATTTGATTTTCCACAGAACGGGAACCCGCTCCCATTGGTTCGAGGCGTCCAAGGCTCAGAACATGAAAAAGTGGGTGCGTGTAGCAGAAAAGGCGGTGAAGCATGATCTCTAAAGAAAAACCTGTGATGCTGGCATCCAGCAGCGAAAAAGCAGATCTTGACCGCCTGATGCTGATTTGGGCAAACCGCTTTCCCGGTATCCCGGAGAATGTGGATCTGATCAAATACGAGTATTTCGCGGCGAAAACGGTAGGCATGGCGCTTTCCTCCGTTCAGGGGGCCGTTATCACCAAGAAGTATATCTGCGGTGGATATCAGGCGGAGTATTCGTTCGAAATCCATTACCAGATCGCACCACCCGGCAAGAGCGACGATACACGCTTGAAGGCGGTTGAGGCTTTAAACAAATTCGCGGACTGGGCGCAGATGCAGCGACCGGACATTGGAGAGGGCAGGCGCGCCCTCCGCGTTGAGACGTCTGCGTTTGCATCGTATCTCGGCGCGACAAGCGACCAATACGAGGACTACATGGTCCCGCTAAAACTGATTTACGAGGTGAATGTATAATGGCAGATTTAACTTTTGCGACGCCCGAAGGTCAGACCATTGACCGCGAGCTTTTGATCGCGTATCTGAATACCGGCTCTAAGGAAGCTCCCACTTGGAGCGCCATCGGTAAGCGTGTGGAGGATTCCAGTGAAGAGATGGACTGGGGCCAGGAGAGCAAACAGGACATCCTGGGCAACACCTTCACCACCATGAAGAAGCCCGTTATTTCCCAGACCTTTGATCCCATCCCTCTGGATGCCGGTGACGCTGCTGCGGTGAAGATGTGGAACCTCGCCGTCAAGGATCATGACGCGCAGGCTCTTGCCAATCAGGATATGATGATTGGACACTTCTATGCTACGTCCGGCGAGGCAAAGTTTGCCGAGCGATATGATTCCTGTGCTATTGCCGTGACGGGCATCGGCGGCGACGGCGGCGGTACGCTCAACATTACGAGTGAGATTACCTACGGCGGCAATCGTACGCTGGGCACCATTACCAAGGACACCAGCGGCGTGACCTTTACGGCAGGGGCTTAAAAATAAAGGGGCGGGCGCAAACCCGCCCCAATTTCGGAGGCTATTATGAAAGACCTGATTTTTGATACCGGTTTAGTTACCTACAACATCAACGGAAAATGCGAATTCTCCTTTAACCCCACCGACAGCGCTTTTGTGGAAAAGCTGTTTAACGCCTTTGACATCCTCGACAAAAAACAGGATGCGTATAAGGCAGAAGTGGAAAAGACCGCCAACAAGCGGGAAGTTTTTGAAACAGCTCGGAAGATGGACGAGGAAATGCGGGAAATCATCAATGACGTGTTTGGCTTCGACATTTGCTCTGCCCTGTTTGGCGAGATGAACGTATATGCGCTGGCGGACGGCCTGCCTGTGTGGGCGAACCTGATGCTTGCCATCATGGATGAGGTTGACACCACCTTTGCCCGTGAGCAGAAAGCCACCAACCCCCGCGTGAGCAAGTATACGAAGAAGTACCACAAATGAGGTACGATCTGCCGACTGCCGTAGAGGTAAACGGCACTGAGTACCAGATACGCTCTGACTATCGCGATATCCTAACGATCATTGAGGCACTGTCTGACGCTGAGTTGTCTGAGGAAGAAAAGGCCGAGGCCATGCTTGACATTTTCTATCCAGACTTTGCGGAAATGCCGCAGAGCAACTACGAGGAAGCGATCAAGCAATGCGCAAAATTCATCAACTGCGGAGAAGAGCAGCATGAGGAAAAGCGTGGGCCAAAGCTGATGGACTGGCAGCAGGACTTCCCTCTGATCGTTGCCCCAGTCAACCGCGTTCTGGGACAAGAAGTCAGATCCGTTGAGTATCTGCACTGGTGGACGTGGGTATCCGCATATCAGGAAATCGGGGATTGCACTTTTGCCCAGGTTGTGGGAATCCGCAATAAAAAGGCAAAGGGGAAGAAACTGGATAAAAGCGAACAGGAGTTTTACAAGCAGAACCGGAACCTGGTTGACTTCAAGCGGCAGTATACGGAACAGGACGAGGTCGTTATCAGCAAGTGGATATGAAAACCGCCCTCCGGAGAGGGCGGCGTGGGTCATGTGAGACCATAAGATATTTTGCTGTAAAGAACGTAATCGTCAAAAGAAAGAACTGCTCTACCGGGGAATATACCTTCTCCATACCAGACGTAATTTTTGTAGACACCGATAATGCTACCAGAACTTCCAATCTCGGTATACAAGTCTCCCTCACCGCCGATTATTTCGACAACTTGAGAGTATGTCATGCCCGGTGTTATCATATCAAATTCGTGCTGGGTAATTGTTCCTTTACTTTTCTTGTTGGAGTTATCTGTTTCTTTTTTGTCAAATGCATTGTATTTTACTTGACCATTGTAAACAGTAACTAAAATATCACCAGACTCAGTTAATAATTGGCTGCAAATGTTCTGCGTACCATAGTCTTTTTCGAAAATTTCATTGCAAGCAGACACGGTGGCGTCACACAGGAGCTGCGTCATATCGTCCCATCCAACAGGCATTTCGTCTGCGCTATATCCATCGCACGTAACGTGAGTTTCTAACCAGTTTGTCATGTTTGATGTTTGGATTTCCCGATCTGGGAACGCAGCGGCGAAAATTGAGTTTACATCTTCGTATGTGTTTGGGTCTTTTGGCACGATGATATCTTTTGATTCTGCAATTGGGATCTTTGACTCGCTTGGCTCAGAAGCACACCCAGAACAAATTGAAACCGAAAAAACAACGAGCAATAGCATTATAATTCTTGATTTCACGTTTATCCCTCCTTACGCTCTATATATATCACATTTAATCCATAATGTCACGCAGAAAGCGAGGCGATTTAATGGCGGCAGACGGTTCCGTTGTCATCAAAGCTGATGTCGATGATAAACAGGCACAAAACGAACTAAACCGACTTACTAAAAAAATAGATTCGCTCAATGAAAAAATAAGCGATAAAAAGCAGCAGGCAATGCCACTCGTGGAGCAATCAAGGCAGATCGCCGCAAATCTCGATGAAGCTAAATCTAAGCTGTCGCAAATGAAAAGCGGGAACGAATTTTTTACATCAAGTGCGATTAAAGACCAGGAACAAACCGTGGCAACGCTGCAAAAAGAATGGAATGGTGTGCAAAAAAGGGTTGAGGCTGTAGATGCGTCCATTGCCAAAGATACCAGAAGCCTTGAACGAATGAGTAACCGGGCGGGAGAACTTTCTGCGCAGATTGCTGGCACAAGTAAGAGTTCTACTGCGCTGGCCGCTGCAAGCAAAAAAGCAGATAAATATATGGACCGATTTTCTCGCAGAGTAAAAGGGCTTGTCCGCCGTGTGTTTGTGTTTGGCTTAATTGTGCAAGGACTCCGTTCCGTGCGCGAGTGGCTTGGGAAGGCGGTTAAAACCAACGATCAGGCCACAAAAGCGATATCGCGATTAAAAGGTGCTTTGCTAACACTCGCACAGCCGTTTGTAAATGTTTTGCTTCCGGCGTTTACATCATTCGTGAATTTGCTAACCCAATTTGTGACTGCTATGGCAAAAATTACAGCGGTTTTGTTTGGGTCGACGATTGATCAAACAAAAAAAGAAGCAGAGAACCTTTACAAAGAATCGGACGCTTTAAACGAAACGGGCAAATCTGCAAAAAAGGCTGGCAAAGCGCTTGCCTCGTTTGATGAAATTAATAAATTAGGCGGAGATAATAAGGAAAAAACAGAACCGGACTTTAATTTTTCTGAAAATGAAAATTGGCTCGATAAAATGCTTGGAAGCGCAGCGGAAAAAGTTGCAAGCGCTTTGATCTTAGCGGGCATTGCCTTTATTGCCATCGGTGCATCGGTCGGCAGCATTAAGATGGTTATAACGGGACTGCTTCTCATTGGCGCTGGGCTTTTTGTCGCAGAGGAAACCGGAGTTTTGCAATCCTGGGTAGATACACTTGGCCTCAATAATGTTGCGGAATTTATTGTGACGGCTGTGATCCTTGCTGGCATTGCAATGGTCGCAATCGGAGCGGCAACGGGAAACATCCTCCTTGTGATTGCTGGACTTCTGCTGATTGGACTTGCCGTTCTTTATGCAAAAAACAGCGGCATGATGGATGATTGGGCGGAAACGCTTGGGCTTAATCGCGCCGCATCTTTTATTACGGCAGCATTGTTGATCGCTGGCTTTGCGTTAATCGCCATTGGTGCGGCTACCGGTAATATTCTAATGGTGGTTTCCGGAATTGCTTTAATAGCTACTGGCATTTATGTTGGCGTAAAAAGCGGAACGTTTACAGACTGGGCAAGCGCGCTCAAATTAGATTCGGCTTTTGGCTACGTAACGGCGGCTATGCAAATCGCCGGAATCGCTATGATTGCCATCGGCGCGGCAATGGTAAACATCGTGATCGTACTTGCGGGTGCGGCGCTATTAGGGTTTGGCATTGCGGCAGAAGTCATTGGGCAAGAAAGGCTTGAGGCATGGTGGGAGAAGTTAAAACTGACCTCCGTTGCACAGTGGATATCTGTTGCGCTTCTTCTTGGCGGTATTGCATTGGTCGCATTTGCGGCGGCTACGGCGAACCCGATTCTTTTGGCAGTTGGACTTGGCATTCTTGGCATGGGAATAACTGCAGCAATAAATGAGGGCCACCTCAAGAACTGGGTTGAAACACTCGGTTTGAATAAGGTTGTTGGCTGGGTATCTGTTGCCCTTATGCTTGCAGGAATTGCCCTTATTGCATTTGGCGCAATGACCATGAATATCTTTATGCTTTTGGCTGGCGTTGCTTTGCTTGTGAGCGGTTTTACGATAGGCACAACCACAAACAAATTTCAGAGCTGGGTTGAAACCTTGCATCTGAATGAAGTTTCCGGATGGGTGTCTACGGCAATGCTTTTGCTGGGTATCGCTCTTGTGGCTATTGGCGCTATGACGCTGAATGTTCCCATGCTTTTAGCTGGTGCGGCGCTGCTTGGCGTTGGGATTGCTTCAAAAGCAGGTGGGTTTAACTCTGCAAAATCTGTTTCTGGCGGAAATCCGGCGGCACGGTCTGCTATGCCTGCAATTAGCCCCGCATCCGTTCCCCGTTTGGCGACCGGCGCAGTGATTCCCCCGAACCGTGAGTTTTTGGCGGTGCTGGGCGACCAGAAACAGGGGAACAACATTGAAGCTCCTGAATCTGCCATCGAGGCAGCGGTAGCCCGTGGCATGGCGCAGTATGGCGGCGGCAATCAGACGGCAATTCTCAAGATCGGCGAACAGGAATTGGGCCGTATCATCTTCAAACTGAACAAAGACCAGACGCAGCGCGTCGGCATTAAAGTGACCTAAAGGCGGTGTATATGAATTACATCAAAATTAACGGGACTTCATTTGATGTGAATGTCGCGATCTCCAAGTACAACGAAAATTTCAACGTTCTCGATGGGGAGAACGCTGGGAGATCGAAAGACACAGGACGGATGATCCGGGATGTTCTGGGAACGTACATTGGGCATAAGGTGACCGTTTTCCGCAGGGGGGACGATTACAAAAGCTACGATGCGTTCTGGAACTATCTCAAAGCCCATTCCATTGACGATTCCGTTTTGCTTGAAGCTGCGGACGGCAACACAACTATTTCCTATCGTGCGTACTACACCAGCGCGTCACACGATATCGAAAAGGTTGAAAATGGAATCAATTATTGGGGTGAAATTGAAATCCATTTCATCCCAATCGCACCGCAAATCACGCGGTAAGGAGGGCTTATGGATTATATCATGATCGGCCCTTACCAGTTTGACCGCGATGCGTCTAAGGACGATATGCGGTTGGACTATTGTTCATCTTTTCAAGAAGTGGCATTGGATGAAAGTAGCCTTTCGTTCGATACGGTCAGCGTAGAAGTTTGCACCACAACAATAGGCGCACAGCTTTCTGCACTCCCCAATAACACCCCCATCATTGTTTACAGAGGCGGCGAAATCAAAGCAAGATTTGTGAGCAGCGGCGTTTCCCGTATCGGGCCTGTCACTTATCAACTTACAGGGCGGTCTCCTATGGGCGCGCTTACCGGCATGGTGCATACTGGCGGCATTTACACAGGCCAGACCGTGGAAGAGGTTGTAAAAGAAATCTGCGGCAACATTCCTTCGCTGATAAAAAGTGTATATGCCGGAGTTAAACTTTACGGCTGGCTTCCTTATGCCGATGGCAAAGAACGTTCTGCACGAGACAACCTCGCACAAGTGCTTTTTGCTATCGGGGCTTATCTCCGCACAGACCTGAACGGTGTTTTGAGAATTGAACCATTGTGGGACGGTACAGCATCGCTGATTGATGTCGACCGTTCTTACACCGGAGGAACCGTAAAATACGATTCTCCCATCTCCGCCGTGACGGTGACAGAGCACCAGTATGTGGCGGGGACGGAAACGAAGGAGTTGTTTTCCGGCACGGCGCAAAATGGCGATATCATCACATTCTCTGAGCCGATGCACTCCCTCTCCGCAACCGGCTTTACCATTCTGGAAAGCGGTGCGAACTACGCAAAGATTTCCGCAGGAACTGGCGCACTGACCGGCAAGGCGTATATCCACAACACCAGACTAATTACGCAGCCTGTGACGGCAGGTGCGGCGGAAAACGTGAAGTCGGTTACGGATGCCACACTTGTATCTCTGGTAAACTCCTACGCCGTGGCGAAGCGTCTTGCGGACTATTGCCGATGCCGCGAGACTATCACCAATGACATTGTAAGCGGGCACGAGAAACCGGGCCATGTGGTGAGCGTGTATCATCCGTATGACAAGAAAATGGTTTCTGCGTGTATCCAGTCTTTGGACACCACCATGAGTGCGACGCTGAAAAGCAGCATGGAGGCGCTGGTGGGCTTCACCCCGGCACAGCCGGATGCATCGGAATATTTTGACGCCCGGGAAGAACTGACGAAAGATGGAGAGTGGACATCCCCCACGGGAAAGTTTACCGCTGTCCTGATTGGCGGTGCATGGGGAGGATTCAGCGGAAAGCAGGGTGCTTCCGGAGGTACCACCGGCAAAACCTACAGCAGCAGCGGCGTCAGCACCAAAAATCAGGGAATGATGGCGTCCAAGGGCGGTGACGGAGGCGAGGCCGGATTGGGCGGATCTGGTGGGAGGATCCTTCAGATTTCCGTCACATGCGACCCCGGCACGAAATTCTCAATCCATATCGGCAAAGGCGGCGCAGGCGGCGGACATTCGGGGAGTGATTCCGTACAGGGATCCGAAGGATCCGCCACCACGTTCGGAACCTACACATCCGCAGACGGAGCCGCCAGCAATGCAGGGTATCTGGATCTGATTACCGGAGAGGTCTACGCCGCCAGAGGCGCCGCAGGCATCCCCGGCGGCAAAGGCGGCGGAACAAAAGACAATGCCAATGCCGGAGATGACGAACCAAATGAACCCGGTGGTAGTGTCGTGGATGATTCCGGAACGGTCTGCCTCCCCGGAGCAACTCCGCAGCCGCCGATCCCTATAAAAAGTTACTTGGAAGGGGCTTATGACAGCAACAGAGAAAAAGCTGGAGATCTATACGCAAGCGCAGGTCCTGGAATCGGAGGTGGTGCAGCTGTTGGGGCAAACGGCTCAGACGGTGACAAAGGCTACGGAAGGGTCCGCAGCACATCACAGGTTGGCTGGGGCGACTATTCAATCACCTGCAATGGCGGAACAGGAGGAAAAGGTGCGGACGCCGTCGCACCTGACAAGGTTGCGGGAAACCGGGGAACCGGAGGCCGGGGCGGCCATGGAGGCGGTGGCGGCGGAGGGTTTGGCATCTGCGAGGCCAGCAGCCGCATCTATACCGGTCATTCCCTGTCGATTACTTATGACGTCAACGCGGGAACCCCGGGGCAGGGCGGAAACGGCTCCGATGGCGGCGCAGGCGGAGACGGGTGCGTGCTCATTTATTACCGCAAGCTCAGAACGATTCAGGCAGGCCCTCTAGCAACAGCAGACGGTAAATGGCTGCTGGATAAGCTGGGCCGCAGAATGATTGTATAAGGAGGCAGCTATGGCAACAATGGAAGAGCGTGTGACGGCACTGGAAACCCAGCTGGCAGCGCTGACCGCTCCGCCCACGGAGTATTACACGATGGCAGAAACCGGCGAGACGGTAGACGCTGCCGTGCGGGCCGTAAAAAGCGGGTCCTTCGTGGTCCCGTCCTCCACGGCGGGAAGCGTCAAAAAATTCAAGCTGACGGTAGACGATTCCGGCACCGTTGGCGCATCGGAGGTGACAACCTGATGGTACAGGGTGATGCGTACAGCATCGATATCAGGATTAAGAATCTGGGCGAGGCAATCCCGATCGACACCGTGGAAAAGGTGGAGGTCACTCTGCTGAACCTGACGCGGTCCTATCCGGAGGAGGTCACCTATTCGGACGGAAAATTCCACTTTCCGGTCACCCAGACGGAGACCTTCAAGCTTCCCCCGGTGTGCCCCATGCAGGTCCGGGTGAAGTTCACCGGCGGGGACGTGGTAGGCTCCATGATCCAGACGGTGGCGGTGGCCGGGGCGATCAGTAAGGCGGTGCTGTGATGCTTACCTTTGAGCTGCAGCCACGCGAGGCCCTTGAGATCTCCTTTGCCGTGTCCATCGTCGCGGGAAAGGGAGACCCCTACACCGGGGCGTATCAGGTGACGCCCAAGATCTACGGCCCGGTGGTGCTGGAAACAAAGGACAAGTCCATGGCGGACGATGTGACGGTCTTAAAAATCCCCCAATTTGAGGTTTCCAACGAGGCCGGGGGAAATACATTGATTATGGGAGACGAATATTATGGAGGATAAGTACATCAACAAGGTCATCATCGGCAATGACGTCAAGCTGGATCTCACCGCTGACGATATCACTGCCGACAAGCTGGCGAAGGGCATCAAGGCCCATGACAAGAGCGGTGCGCCCATTGTGGGCACCAGCACCTTCGATTCCGACACCTCCGAGGACACCGCCGTCGCTGCGGAAATCCTTTTGGGGAAAACGGCCCACGCGAAAGGCGCAAAACTGGTCGGCACCATGCCGAATCAGGGCGGCAAGACCCTTGACATCACGGACAAGGCGGCCCCCGTTTCCATCCCCATGGGCTTCCATGACGGCTCCGGCAAGGCGCAGATCGCGGAGGCGGAGGCGGCAAAGCTGATCCCCGCCAACATCCGGGAGGGCATCACGGTCTTGGGCGTGTCCGGCACCATGAGCGGCAATGAGGGCATGAAGGCGCAGACCAAGAGCGCCACACCCACCTTTGCCCAGCAGGAGATTTTACCGGATGAAGGCTACAACTGCCTGTCCTCCGTCACTGTGGCGGCGATCCCTGTCAGCTACACCGACAACGAGCAGGGAGGCCAGACCCTGAAAGTAGGTGCGTAAGGATGGCGGTCAACAAGGTCGAGGTAAACGGTGAGACGAAGCTGGATCTGACCCAGGACACCGTGACCCCGGAAAATCTGCTCTCCGGGGCCACCGCCCACAATTCCGCAGGCGTCCAGATCGTCGGCAAATACCAATCCGTGACCCTCACAGGGCTTGAAATCACAGCTCCGCCCAAAAAGACCGCCTACCTGACCGGAGAAGCCTTTGATCCAACAGGGATGGTAGTCACGGCCACCTATTCCAACGGGGCGAAACTGGAGAACCCTGCGTACACGGTGGCCCCGTCCGGGGCGCTGGCTGTGGGAACAACTACTGTCACCGTCACTTACTCCGAGGGTGGTATCACGAAAACGGCAACGCAGGCAATCTCCGTGTCTTTTAAGTCGGCTGCGTCAGCGTCAACCAGTCCGGCGGCCGGCGTATCGTATACTTCCGGCTTGTCCGGTGTGTCCGCGGCGGACGTCACTGCATTCGCTGAGGCAATTTCTAATAACAGCAACATTACAAATGCGACCTCCACTGTTTATGTGGATTTTGGCAGTATTCACCGCAAGATCAGCGTTGGCGATCAGGTAACATTGCCGTTGGACGGAACCAATTATGCTTTTGACGTGATCGGCTTCAATCACGATACGCTGACTACGCCCACGGCATACGGAGTTGCGACCGCCACCGGTAAGGCGGGCATTACGTTCCAGATGCATGATCTTTTTGTAACAATCTTCGCGATGAATGACAGCCGAACTAATGCTGGCGGTTGGAAGAGCAGTAAGATGCGCACATCCACGATGGTAACCATGAAGGGGTATCTGCCTTCTGCTTGGCAGACCGCCATTAAGCCGGTCAATAAAGCGTCTGGCACTGGCGGTGGCTCTTCCAGCGGCACAGAGACGGTCTCTGATAACTGCTTCCTGTTGGCAGAAGTCGAGATTTTTGGCAATACGACGAACTCTGTGGCCGGAGAGGGTGTTCAATACGCCTACTACAAGGCGGGCAATTCAAAAATCAAGAACCTGAATGGATCCGCTTATCTCTGGTGGGAGCGTTCCCCTGCTTCCGGCGGCAGTGATGCCTTCTGTTTTGTTTACACCAGCGGCAGCGCCGGCAATTACTACGCTGACGCTCCTGTTGGCGTCGCGTTCGGCTTCTGCGTTTAAAAAACTGGAGGGTTAATCCTCCGGCAGGTCCCACAGGGCTTTTGACGCAGCTTGCTGGGTGACGATCTTTTACAGGGGCTGCGTCGGAATGTGTCGGAATGCGGGAACAAGAAAAAATTTTAGAGGTGTGTTATGACGGAGACGATAATCTGCGCCCTCATCACAGGGGGGCTGACGCTGATGGGCGTGCTCATCGCCAACGGCAAACAGCAGGCGATCACCGACACCAAATTAGACGAACTGACCCGCGAGGTGCGGGAGCACAATAGCTTCGCCCAGCGGGTGCCGGTGATCGAGGAACAGATCAAGGTAATCAACCACCGGATCGAGGATCTGGAGCATATCAGTGAACGCTGAAAGGAGAACGCTATGGAAAACATCAAGAAGCGGCTGGGCAATCTGCTGGCGGTGAAGTCTCTGGTGACCATCACCCTGACGGTGGTGTTCGCGGTGCTGTCGCTGCGGGAAACCATCAGCGGCAGCGAGTTCCTGACCATCTTCACGGTGGTCATCGGCTTCTACTTCGGCACCCAGCGGGTAGCCGAGGACAAGAACAGTTGAAACCGGTTGAAGAATCAACCGAAAAATTTGAAAGGGGTACATACCATGGAAAAGATCTACGAGAACATCATCAACGAAGGCAAGAAGAACGGCGAGAGCATCGAGGTTATCAACACCAAGCTGAAGGAGGCCGGTGCCAACTTCCACCTGAACCCGGACGGCGGCATGGCCAACTGGACCGAGGCGGAGATGGCCGATGGCTTCATCCCTGCGGAGAAGGAACCCGCCGACGTGCGTCATCTGCATGACTATATGCGGTACGATGTCACGAAGGCCGGTCAAACCGTCCGTGTGGAGACCCCGGAGGGCATCTACGACATTACGTGGGACGAGGGCGGTCATCCTGAGAAGGCTGTGAGAGTCAATGGTTGATACGTTCGACTGCGCCCGTGCGCAGATCTACCACAACACCGGAAAGCTGACCCCGGCGCAGATCAAGGCCAAGACCGGCTGCACCCACATCATCAACGGCTACCTGTTCAACGGCAGATTTCAGCCGGTGGGCTGGACGGTGATCGACGGTAAGATTATCAGCCGGGACAAATACCAGGACTGGGGCGTGTCCATCGGCTCCGATGGTATCCCGAAGATGCTGACGGACCGGGGCGGATCGTTTTTGTCCGGCGTGCCCATCCTCAAGGCCGGGTCCAAGCTCTACCGGGGCCTGACGCCGGACGTGGCCCGGCCTGCTGCCCGGACGGCGGTGGGCTGGATGCCCAACGGCAAGGTATGCTTGTGGTGCGACAAGACCAGCCTGACCCGTGAGCAGCTCCAGAACAAGCTGCTGGGGCTGGGCGTGGTGGATGCCCTCATGCTGGACGGCGGCGGCTCCACGCAGGGGATATTCCCCGGCGGCAAGGTGACCAGCTCCCGGAAGGTGCCCACGCTGCTGCTGTTTTGGGAGCGGTCGGCCAAGGTGGAAGATCAAGCCCTCGTATGGGGCAAGGCCCACGGCCTGCTGACGGACGCCAACGCCGATAACACGGTGACCCGAGCCGACATGGTCCGGGCGCTGTATCAGATCTGGGGGGATAACCATGGTTGAGGTCAACGCTTACAGCAAAGCCGCCTCCGGGGGCAAGCAGCTCTCCGCCCATTTTAAAGTGCGGGAGTTTGCGTGTGGAGACGGCAGTGACGCTGTTTTGGTGGCTCCCCGGCTTGTGATGGTGCTTGAGACGATCCGCGCCCACTTCGACGCTCCGGTGGTCATCCACAGTGGCTACCGGACGCCGCAGTACAATGCCAAAGTGAACGGTGCGGCCCACAGCCAGCATTGCTATGGCATGGCGGCGGACATCTCCATCAAAGGCCATGCCCCGGCAGAGGTGGCGGCCTTTGCCCGAACGCTGATGCCGGATTGGGGCGGTGTGGGGGTTTATGACAGCTTTTGTCATATCGACGTGAGAGAGACCAAGGCTGACTGGAAAGGATAAAACCGAAAGGAGGGCCAGAAGATGGCAACATCCACGCGGAAACGCGCTCTGCAAGTCTGGAAAACCCATGGAGAAAACAAACCGAGAGATCCGGGCGCTGTTGTCATCCATGGCCCCGGCCCGGGCGGCGCAGGCCGTCCGGCTGGTAGGCTTGCCGCCTGACGAGGAGACGGCGGTGCTGGCGGTGGACGTCCACGGCCAGAGCTGCCTACAGGCGGCGGCGCTGCTCCACGTCAGCGTGGACGGGTTGGCCAAGATCCGGCGGCGTGCCTACGCAAAGATCGCGGATGATATGCAGGGATAGAGAAAGAGCCGTGTCCGATTCGGACACGGCTTTTTCTATTTTTCTTCCCAAGCTACCAGCGTCCACCCTTTATACGTGGACACGGTGCAGGGCTTTCCGTTTGCCCTGCGGAAACGCCCCTCCATGGAGCGCTTGATCTGGCGGAAGCCGGAGGAAATGGCAGCGGCGCTGGCCTCCGTCGGCTCCATATCAAAGTCGGAAGTGTGCTGTCTGGCCCAGCCTGTCAGATTGGTCACGACAACCGGCTCCCCGTCCGGCGTGCGCAGGTGCCAGATCTTGGCGTTGCGGTTTTGCGGCCCTCGCTGGCCCTCCGGCAATGCAAGTGCGGCCTTCGTGCCGTGGGCCAGATTGCCGGTTCTTTCCGCTGCCGCAGCAGCGTTCTGCTTGGCGGCGGCGCTCCACCGGTTGTGCCGGCCCTTGTGCTGCTGGCTGCGCCATGCGGAGGAGCAGGCCGGGGAGCAGGTGCGCTTGTTGTTGGATGGCGGCGTGTTAAATTCCGCGCCGCAGATCACACATTTGCGAATCATGTCAGGCTGCGGACGTCCACGCCCAGCGCGTCGGCTATGGCAATCAGGTTTCTGGCGGTGAGGTTCCCGGCCTCCGCCTCGCCCAGCTCAACCCGCTGGATCTGGCGGATATTGACCCCGGACTTCTTGGCAAGCTCAGATTGCGTCAGGCCGGCTTTAAGCCGGTAATACAGCAGCCACGTCGTTGTGGGGTATCCCTTGTAAATCTCGTCGTCGCCCATTTCCTTTGCGGCGGCAACCGGCATGCAACCGACATTGCTGATTGCCCTGCCCTCTTTGATACAGCCGGAAATGCATTCACTCCCTCGCGCGCAAGCGTCCTTGATACTGTCGGCGCAGATAATTGCCTTAACGCGGCCAAGGAAAATTTTTGCGTGCGGTACGCCGATCTCTTTTGTCTCTTGCTCCGTCGGCGCACGGTCAAGATCTGCGGTAACGTAATAGGTTGTCATGCTTGATCTCCTCTCTCATTAGCAAAAATATTCAGCGACTTTACGGTCGGTGGTAAACCAGTTTGAAGATTCGGGGTCCCAGCGGAAGCCTGCGGCCTTGAGTTCCTTGCGGGCGGCGTAAGTTTTGCCAGTCACGATCCAGCCCATCGCATAGTCGGCTGCGATGGTACGGCGGAGACCGAGGCGGACACCGTTGATGACCTTCATACAATTGTTGGACATGAGCTTCTTGGTAGCTTCAAGGGTGCGCTTGGCGTTATCCCATGCGCGGCGGAGGCACTCGCCGAAGCTAAGCTTGTTGACCCACTTCTGAGCCGTCTTGTAAAGGGTCCATGCGGTCTTCATGATCTCACTCTTGTTGTACTTCATTTTCGTATCCTCCTTGGGTTTCCCCTCTCTTTATGCTTTTATTATACGCTAATATTAGCGTAAAGCCAAGGGGAAAAAGCGAAAAAGGCAAAATATTTTCAGGGCAGTTTAAGGGCAGAATACAGGCAGTTTCCGGGCAGTTTGGCTGTCCGGATTTTTTGTATCATAGAAGTGTAAAGGAGGCGCACACAATGTTCGAGCGGCTTTTGGCCTGCGGGTATCCGGCAGAGGTGGCGCGAGATATGATCGCGCAGACGGACCCGGCGGAGCTGGAACGGTGTGTGCGCATGATCGAGCTGCTCTACGATGATCGGAGGGAGTATGTATAGCCACTTCAACCCCAATCCATGCGGGAAAAATGTGGGGGACTGCACCGTGCGGGCGATCTCTAAGGCAACCGGGATGGAGTGGGGCGAGGTGTATTTACGGCTCTGCATCCAAGGGTATCTGGACGGCGATATGCCGTCAGCCAACGCCTGTTGGGGGCGGTATCTGCGGAGCATCGGATACCGGAGGTACATCGTGCCGGATACTTGCCCGGATTGCTACACGGTGGGGCAGTTTGCGGAGGATCACCCGGTAGGCACGTATATTCTGGCTCTATCCGGTCATGTAGTCTGCGTCTGCGACGGCATGATCTGGGACAGCTGGGACAGCAGCAACGAGAACATCTTGTATTACTGGGTCAAGGAGGATGACTAAAATGGCTTACACACCTTACGGATGGCAAAATCCCTATTACGCACCGCCTATGCCGGATAACCTCATGCAGATGCGCCAACAGCAGATGCAGCCTATGACACCCCAGATGCCGCAGGCCCCGCAAAACCCGGTGGCGCAGAGCGGCGTCCAGTGGGTTAGTGGGGAACAGGAGGCCCGAAATTGGATGATTGCGCCCAACGCCGCTGTGGCGTTGTGGGATAGCTCCGCACCTACGGTGTACCTCAAAAAGGCAGATGCCAGCGGTAAACCGTCCCTCACGATTTATGACCTCGTAGAACGCACAGAAACGCCCCGTACAGCCACGCAGGAAAAGGGCGTGGAGTTTGTCACCAGAAAAGAATTCGACGCACTAGCGGCGCTTGTGGGCGAATTAAAGGGCAAGAAGAAGCGCAAGGTAGAGGAGGAAGAGGACGATGAGTAACAATCCGTTTTTCAATGCGTTAGGTGGCGGACAGATGCCGGGGTCGATGAGCGGCTTTCCTCAGCTTTTACAGCAGTTCAAGCAGTTCAAGGCAAGTTTTAAAGGCGACCCAAAAGCGGAAGTGGAGAAGATGCTGCAAAGCGGCAAAATCTCACAAGATCAATTGAACAAGATACAGTCAATGGCAAACCAATTTCAGGGGCTTTTCAAGTAATCAAAATCGTGGCCACGGTTTGATATAAATATTTTTTCAAAAGGAGTGATACTATGTCTCTTTCCTCTGACGGCACCATGCTGACTATGCCTGTGGCTCCTGCCAACACCGGAAACGGTAACGGCTTCGGCTGGGGCGGCGATGGCGCATGGTGGATCGTGCTGTTTCTCATTTTCGCTGCGTTCGGTGGCTGGGGTAACGGCTTTGGTTTCGGTGGCGGCGGCAACGGCGTGATGGACGGTTATGTCCTGACCTCTGATTTTGCCAATGTCGAGCGCAAGATCGACAGTGTAAATCAGGGTCTTTGCGACGGATTTTACCAGCAGGCGCAGCTTATCAACGGCACCAACATGGCGATGGCAAACGGCTTTGGGCAGGCTGAGCTTTCCCGCAGTAACCAGCAGGCGGCTCTCATGCAGCAGTTGACTGCCATGCAGATGCAGGCCGCTGAATGCTGCTGCAACACCCAGCGCAGCATCGAGGGCGTGCGCTATGATATGGCGGCGCAGGCTTGCGACACCCGGAACACGGTGCAGAACGCCACCCGGGACATTATCGACAACGCCAACAGCAACAGCCGCGCGATCCTCGATTTCCTGACCCAGAGCAAGCTGCAGGATCTCCAGAGCGAGAATCAGGGCTTGAAGCTGGCCGCATCTCAGGCGGCACAGAACAGCTATCTTGTGTCTCAGCTCCGGCCGTCTCCCATTCCGGCCTACACGGTGCAGAACCCCTATTGCTGCAACCAGTTCGCCGGTTGCGGTTGCTGACAACTGCATAGCATAGCTTTTTGTTGGCAATGTTTTGTTGACGCCAACAAAATGTTCGGCCCCGTGCCGATACTGATGACAAAGCGGCGGGGCAGTAGCCCTGCCGCTGATTTTATGAAAGGAGATTTTTATGCCTGAATACACTGCCATTGCCGCACAGACCGTAGCGGCAAACCAGAACGTGCTTTTTACGGAAGCACCAATCCCCTGCACTAAGGGCCTTGTGACGCACCGCGCAGGCTCTGGACTGTTTAACCTCCGGGGCAACTGCTCCCAGTGCCGCGTTCGCTACAAAGTGGACTTTATCGGCAATATTGCCGTAAGCACCGGCGGGACCCCCGGCCCCATCTCCGTTGCCATTGCGGTTGACGGTGAGCCGCTCCCGTCCTCCGTTGCGACGGTGACGCCCACGGTTGCGGGGGCATTTTTTAACGTGGCTGCATCCGAGTACGTTGACGTTACAAAGGGTTGCTGCGCGTCGCTGTCCATCCGCAACGTTAGTGGCGAGGCCATTGACGTGAGCAACGCGAACCTTATCATTACCAGAGTTTGCTGAGAAAGGAGAACACAATGGGAATGAAATCTATGTATGAACTGCGGGATATGCTCTGCAAGGAGCTGGACGAGCTGATCCGCAAAGGCGAGCTGGGTGCCGGGGATCTGGACATTGCCCACAAGCTGACCGATACCATCAAGAACATCGACAAGATCGAGGCGATGGACGAGAGAGGCTATTCCGGGCGCTATCTGGACGATGATCTGCGTGGCTACAGCCGTGGCAGCTCCTATGCCCGGAGACATTATGTTCGCGGCCATTACAGCCGCACGGATGCGACCGATCATCTTCGTAGCCAGATCAACGATATGATGCGGGAGACCGACGATGACCGCATCAAGGACGCCCTGCGCCGTGCAATGGACATGATGGAGGAATAAGGGGGTAGGCCCCAATGATTGACGAGCGAGAAGTGGCGCTATGGATCAAGCGTTTGGAAACGGAAGAATCAAGCTGGACGAATTACGAAAAGCTTGCGGCGCTGTATACCATCCAAAACCAGAACCGGGAGCCGGTGAAGGAAGCCCGCATGGTTGAAGCGTATTCTGCGGCCCCTGCACCTGATAGCGATTTTCTCCGCGCGGTATCCAACGTTGATCCGGCTCGTGCGTGGGAAGTGATGGACGAGCTGATGGACAGCTTGCAGGTGATAAACGAGCGGGTTTACAATAGCGTCATGCGAAAATTGGAAAGCTAAATTTAACCCCTCGGCAAATGCCGGGGGGTTAGTTATATTTTAATGTTAGTGTTGCGACATGAAAATAAAACTAACTTGGCGTTACAAAAAACGCACCGTCATTGTCTGCGTCGATGCGCTGGATTGTGCGTACCCAGAATTCCTTTTTTGCCTGCCGGTCTAAATCAGGATATTCCTTCAACTCTCGCCGTAATGTTTCAAGGTCAAATTCTTTTATAGGCTCCGGGTTTATTGCCGCGAGCTGCTGTTTCAATTCCGTATAGTTTTTTTTGTATTCTTCGATTTCAATCAAATCCGACAGATACAGGTCTTTCAGTTTTTGCATTTTCCGCTTGATTTGCTCCGCCGTTTTGGGCGGCTTTTTTTCTGCGGTTTTTGATTTGGAGTAATACTTTTTTGCGATCCCCTCAAATTCCCGCAGAAGGTAATCCTCAAGCGCATCTTCTCGGATTCTGAGGATGTGCGGGCAGTCGGCTGGATCAAGTGTGTGCGTTCTGCATCGGTAGTACTTGTACACCTGCTTTACAGTCTCCGGCTGCATATTTCTACCGCACTCCCGGCAACGGAGAATTCCGGTAAACAAATATATTCGATCCGCACTGGCGTTCCGCTGGCTTCGCCGTTCCAAGATTTTCCCAGCAAGGTCGAAGGTTTCTTGATCGACAAGTGCAGGCAATGCGTTTTCCACGCCGAACGCCTCACCTAAGTACAGGCGGCTTCTCAACGCATCCTTGTATTTGTTGTACGAGCGTTTGATCCCCCACTCCGTTGCCATATACCGCCTTAGCGCAAGGATGCTTTGCAGCCGTATAAAGGCTGGGAACATATCTCGCGCCGCATCTGCGGTTTCTTCATCAATGGCGTAAAGCCGGTTCTTCACGCAGATTCCGATAGGAGTTTTCCCGTTGGTGGGCTGGCCCTTTGCCCTCTTGCCCTCGTTGATGGCCTTAATGCGCTCCGATGTGCGGTCAGCTTCGTCCTGCGCTACCGACAACATAATATTGACCTTTAATCGCCCTGATGCAGTCCGCGTTTCGTAGTCCTCTCTGATGGCCTGCCAATCCACATGATTTTTGTCGAGAACCTCTTGCACGGCGTAGTACCCTGCCACATTCCGAAACCACCTATCCAGCTTGACAAAAAGGATGGTGTCGATTTTCCCGGCGCTGCAATCATCAAGCAGACGCATCAAGGCTGGACGCTTTTTATACGGCTTTCTGGCGCTGATTCCGGCGTCCTCGTAAATGCCCACCACCTCCATGCCGTGTGCAGCGGCATATGCAATCAGGGCCTCCCGCTGGTCTGCCAGGGACAGGCCGTGCTTCGCCTGTTCTTCGGTCGATACCCTGATGTACAGTGCTACACGGATGCGTAGATTATTTGGTAGAGTGACCACTATTTTTGGGCACATGTTATCCCCTCCAAAATCCATAGTTGGCACAATGGATGTCAACCCAAACGCACCAGGCAAAAAGCCCGATGATCAATAGTGACAAACCGAGTATGATCCACCTGTATAGCTTCACGGAGTGCCAAAGATTGCACAGTTCTGTGTCCATCAGGCCGATGGTCTGCCGTTTGTTCTCAAGGCGGTGTTCTAGTCCGTCCTTTTCCGCTTGCAACGTTTCCTCACTGGCCGTCAGATGATCTCCGATGCCGTAAAATCCATCCAGCGACACGCCAAGGACGGCGCATATTGGCCCAACCGTGGAGATATAGGGGGCCTTGGAAGCATGGGTAAAGAAATTGTTGACGGTAGACGGCGGGATCCCCGATGCTTCAGCTATGTCCTGAATGGTCATACCCAAAGCGTTACGTTTCGCCTTACAAACTTCCTGAATTGTCATAAAAAGTGCCTCCTTACCCCCAAAATCAAAATATGGGTAAAGGCGGCACAAACTTTTAAACGGCTGAAAATGCCAAAAACCAAGCTTTGGGACTTGCCCACCCAACCCTGTTTTTGCTACGCTTTGATCACGGCAAGCCGACACCCCCAAAGGCTTGCCCTCCGGCCCTCGCCGTTTGTTGCAGAGGCGGCGGGGGCTTTCTTATTCTCTTATTGTCCTGATTATTGGACAGTTAAAATATACGCTCATATTTTTGTGGAAATGCGCATTGAACCACACGCGATAACGTGTTAGACTGGCATTACTAAATCGAACGATTGTTCTATTTAGCGGGAAGGAGGAACAAATGGATGAACCTGCAATTTTGCGCCAATCTCTCAATGATGGGTCCTACATATTGTGCAATGAGGCTGAATGTTGTACAGTTAAAGAGCGACTAAAGGCAGAAATCGCAACGCTTACAGATAAGCAGGCCGAATATGTTCTGCGGCAGTTGACACTTTTGCTTGAAAAGGAGGCACCATGAACAAACCTGTTTTATACGGATTACTGATGTTTGCCGTGGCTGGCACGACCTTACAATGGTTTTGGGTTTGGCATTTTATCAAGCGCGTATCCGAAATCGAGGAAAAGTTTTTGCGCGAGTTAGCAATACTTTCCGAGCAGATACCCTCCGATCATGCAAAGCACGCTTGTCAGGATACCGCCCCAAAAGTATAATCTGGACTTTCTCTCCGCAGCAATCTTTTCCTCTTGCAGTTTGGAAAACCTTTCTACAACGGGTGGAATGATTCCACCCGTTGCAATCTCTGGCACTTCAATATGAATCCCGGATAAATCTTTCTTCATCATAGCACCTGCTTTGCACTTAGTACGATTGGCAAAAGTTTTCTGCATTGCTCATCTGATAGGCTATCAATTGCACCCAGCAACGCTTTCTTTGCGTCACTTACGCCCTCGATCTTCGGATCGGGGGTTTCTTTTATGCCCGGGTCATCCGTTTCGCCACGAAGGTATTCAGACGTGGTTTTAAGTTCTTTTGCGAGAATTTGCAACGGTTCATCGGCGATATTTGTGTTTTGCTTTTTGGCATCAATTAAATACCTCGACGAGAATCCCATTGCTTCACTAAGGAAGCTTTTCTTTTTCCCGCAAAGATTCACAAGCTCTTGAATTCTATCATATCTTATCAAAACGCACACCTCAATTTGTGGGTTTCGCCAAAACCCAAAAAATGGGGTATCAAGTATTGACTTACCCCACAAAGTGAGGTATCATATACCTAAGCCCACCGGAAAAGGGTACACAAAAACCAGCCCCCATAAAAGCGGCTTTTGCAATGTCTTTTGGCGATTTCATTGTAATACGCTTTCCGGGCCGTGTCAAGCGTGATTTCTCACATTCATGAGGTTTCGGCGGGTATTGACTGCGGCAGAGATAAAAAACCGCCCCGAAGTCTCTGCAACAAACTTCGGGGCGGTTGGAAGCGAACTCGTTTGCTAAATGGAATACCCCTCTGCAACAGAGTACGCCATTTGGCGCGTAGTTTAACTTCCATGCTTACTATACCACATATTTCTGCCGCAGTCAATGAATTCTCACACCGAAAGGAGGGCACATGACTTGGCATTGAAGGAACTTCGAGAACGTTCCAGCCTTACCCGTGCACAGGTAGCGAAGAAACTGAATGTGGACTTGTCCTGCGTGACGCATTGGGAGCTGGGCGACTGGCGACCGGCACGGAAGTACCACAAGAAGCTGGCGAGGATGTACGGCGTGACGGTGGACGAACTGTTCAAGACCAGCAGTGAGCAATAACAGGAGGAAAAAGGAATGAAGGAAATTAAGGTACGGATCACATTTACGGAACCCATTCTTGGCACAAGCCCTGCAAACCCAGACGTATATCGGGAGTTCATCGGTTCCAAATCCCCGGAGGCTTTAAGCGTTGAGGACGAAGTTGCCGCGCTGGGCGCTGATGCCGTGGCCGAGAAGGCCATGACGGTGTTTCCCCGGACGGAGGACGGCACCCCGTTCCTGTATGACTACCAGATCAAAGGCTTTTTCAAGGATACCTGCGGCGGTCTCCGCAAGGTAAAGGGCACGGCCAGCGAGAAGATCAAGGCCTACAAGAAGGAGATCGACAAGCTGATCTTCCCGGAGCCTCGCGTGATCCCGTTGGAGTTCGACGGCCCCGTTGGTGAGTGCCAGCGTCCCCTGAGAGCGCAGACGGCGCAGGGCGAGCGCGTCAGCCTTGCCATGAGTGAGGAAATCCCCGCAGGCGCTACCTGCGAGTTCCGGGTGATCTGCCTCTGCGACGATCACGAGAAAGCCGTCCGGGAATGGCTGGACTATGGCCGGTTCTCCGGCATCGGTCAGTGGCGCAACAGTGGAAAAGGTCGGTTTGTTTGGGATGAGATCCAGTAACGCAGCGCAACGGAAAAGCACAGTCCTGCAATGATTCGCCACGGAATGGAAAGGCCACGGCTCGTTCCGCAAAGCAACGGAAATGCGGGGCTACGCGGTGCCGCGGTAAGGCTGGGCGCAGCGATGATATGCAACGGAATAGCATTGCATCGAGGGGCTACGGAAGGGCCACGAATCGTTAGGCAAAGCAACGGAAGGGCGAAGAGGGGCTAGGTTATGCAGAGCAGCGGCAAAGCTCTGTGAAGCACCGATGAGCAACGGCAATGACGCGAAACTCAATGCAAAGCGAAGCCAAGGAAGAGAAACGCGGAGAAACGCAAAGAAAGGCGTAGGAAATGCTTAGATGGGAATGGCGGTGGAATAGCGAAGTGACGCATCGCTAAGAACAGCAACGGTATGGCAAGGAAATGCTGGGCAAAGTGCGGCAATGGAATTGAATAGCGCAGATACGAGGTGTATGGAACGAAGTATAAAAAATGCCCCGTCCGGTGTAGCAGACCGAACAGGGCGGCGGAACAAATCTTAGGCTCAGATATGTGTCCTGTGGCTATTTTAGCACAGGGGAAAGGAAAAGGCAATGGCGAAGAAACGAAAAATCGAATACCGGATAATCTGGGTGTCTCCGCCTGACCCGGTGAAGATCATGACGGAGTTCGGCAAGATCTGGGCGAGGGAGCATGGCCTTGAGTTTGACGGTGTTTACACCAAAGAGGGGGACATCAAACAATGAGCTGGAACCTGTTTTTTATGAACCTGGGCGTGGCGTATGCGGCCACTTGGGTATTCAAAATCGTTGACCTGATTGAAGGAGGGGACCCGCATGAGAAAGCATGAACGGCGCACCAGAGAGCAGCGGAAGGCGGATGCCTCCGCATGGATTGGCTTTATGAGTTTTCTTGTACTGCTGCTGATCGCCATTGCGTACATGGTGGTGAGCGCGCGATGAACAGAGCAAATCGGCATGAGCGCCATCCGCTGGATCTCTGCCCGGTGTGCGGCATGGACAGCGGTGAGCGGGTGCAGTCCACGGACGCACCGTTTAAGCACTATGTACGGTGTTCCACCTGCGGCGCTATCACAGTGGGTTACGCCCAGCAATCCAACACCACGAAAGCGTGGAAGAGAGGGGATGCGTGGAAATGAAGATCTATCCGGTGTGCGCGAGATGTTCCATCGTCATGAACCCCAATGCGTTTGACGATGTGGCTCCGGGGTTTTTGATCAACGGCGAGTGCTGCTGCCCGGAGTGCGCGAAGGATTGGCTCAAGGATGAAGTTGACAGCGATCCGGAAGCCGTGGCACGGGCCATGGGGATCGCAATTATCGACATCCCGGAGGGCTGATATGACACAGTGCGAAAAGATTTTGGCTTATTTGGATAAGCACGGGAGCATTACCACGATGGAGGGTATGAGCAAACTGCGCATCGCCAACTTTACGGCGCGGATTTCCGACCTGCGGAAGGCTGGCGTTGAGCTGACGAAGGAAACGGTCATCAAGAAGAACAAAGACGGCGAGACAATCGCCTATGGAGTTTACAGGAGGGCAAATGGGCAATAGCTGTTTATTCTACACACGGGCGACCGTGGATATCAATTTCCAGGAGGGGCATGTGTGCTGCGCGCTGTGCCCTCTGCTGGAAACCTATTCCCGGCTTCAATGCCGGAGGACGGGCGAATACCTGCTTGATTCAAAAGGGCGCGGGATGTATTGCCCACTGAAAATGGAGGATGAACATGGAGAATCTGGGGATTTATGAGCGGGTTCGGCAGGTGCCGGAGGCCGCCAAGCGGTCCATTCAGGCGGGGCGGTTGAAGGGTAAGACCGATATCAACCCCATGTGGCGCATCAAGGCGCTGACGGAGCAGTTCGGCCCCTGCGGAATCGGCTGGAAGTATGTTATCACGGACAAACGGTTGGAGCAGGGGGCCAACAACGAGGTTGCCGCATTTCTGGACATTGACCTGTTTGTCAAGGTAGACGGGGCGTGGTCGGAAGCTATCCCCGGCACCGGCGGCAGCGCCTTTGTAGCAAGCGAGCGGAACGGGCTGTATACCTCGGACGAATGCTTTAAGATGGCCCTCACGGACGCAATTTCCGTGGCCTGCAAGGCGCTTGGCTTTGGCGCGGATGTGTACTGGGATAAGGACAGCACCAAGTATGACCGTGGCACAGAACCCCAGCAGCGGACCCAGAAAGCGGCCATTCCGCCCCAGCAGAAGCCGGGGTACAGACTTCCTCCGCAGGGCGATGCCACCGTGATCTGTGAGCGCTGCGGCGGTCAGGTGATGGACTATTTCGACGGCAGGGCAATGGTGAAGGCGGCACGTCTGGCGGCGAGAGCAAAGGAACTGTACGGCCATGCGCTGTGCGAAAAGTGCGTAGCCGAGGCGAAGGAGGCCAACGATGCAGCAGGTTAACGCCACGGCGTTCCGCTGGACGATGGATGCCGCCGGAGATTGGTTGTGCATACAGACCAACAAGGCGCGACAGGTGCTTGACAGCCTGAAAGAGGGTAAAGCCTATGACGTGGAAATCAAGGAACACCGGGAGAAGCGGAGCCTCGATGCGAATGCGTACTTCTGGGTTCTGGTTGACCGGCTGGCTGAAAAGCTGCGGATTCCCAAAACGGAAATCTACCGACGGTATATCCGAGAGATCGGCGGCAATCATGAAATGGTCTGCGTGATCGATTCAGCCGTGGAAAAGCTGCGGAACGGGTGGGAACACAATGGGCTTGGCTGGCAGACGGATACCATGCCAAGCAAGATTCCCAACTGTACCAATGTGATTTTGTACTATGGCTCAAGCACCTACAACACCCGGCAGATGTCGCATTTGATCGATATGGCAGTGCAGGACTGTGCGGATCAGGGCATTGAGACCCTACCGCCTGACAAGCTGGTGGGGATGATGGAGGAATGGGGATGCACAAAATGACAAAGGCCACGTCCATTCCGCAATCCGTGAAAGTTGTGGTATGGGCGCGGGACAATCACCAGTGCGTGATCTGCGGGTCTCCCGCAGGCGCGCCGGTGGCCCATGTGGTACGGCGTTCGCAAGGCGGCAGAGGAATTGAACAGAACATCGTAACCCTCTGCCCCCGCTGCCACCGCCTGTTTGACGAGGGGCCATTACGAGACCGCGAGCGCATCTATGTACGGCTGGTGGCGTACATGAAAGCATTTTACCCGGATTGGAACCGGGAGGACATGATTTACAGAAAGGGAGCTATTTCATGCTGAACAGAATTATTGTGATGGGCCGGATGACCCGTGACCCTGAATTGCGCCGCACCAACAGCGGCACGGCGGTCGCATCCTTCTCTCTGGCTGTTGACCGGGACTTCAAGTCCCAGTCCGGCGAGAAGGAAACGGATTTCATTGACGTGGTGGCTTGGCGCAACACCGCCGAATTTGTAAGCAAGTACTTCTCTAAGGGCCGCATGGCCGTTGTGGAGGGCCGCTTGCAGCTGCGTGACTGGACAGACAAGGACGGCAATAAACGCCGCACCGCCGAGATCGTGGCCGACAGCGTGTACTTTGGCGATTCCAAGCGGGACGGCGGGGACACGGTGCAAAGCGAACCGCAGGGTGGTTTCAGTGAGATTGAGGATGCTGGGGACTTCCCGTTCTAAGGCGGTGGGCGAATGCCGAACAGGATCATCAAGGATAGCATCAGGACGAGCAAAAGCATCAATGCAATGTCGGATTTCCAATTCCGATTGTGGGCATATCTGATTACTTACGTTGATGATTATGGGCGCGGCAGCGCAGACCCGGAATTGCTCAAAGGCTTTGTATTCCCCCGTAGAAAAGGTGTGACTGAGGGAACGATCAGCAAGACGCTTGCAGAATTGGCGACCATAGGCTCTGTGATCCTCTATGAAGTTGACGGAGAACCGTACCTATGTTTTCCAAACTGGAGCGAACACCAGACGGTGAGGAACAAAGTAAGCAAATTCCCGGCACCTGCTGACGGATTGATTACATCTGAAATCAATTGCAAGCAATTGCAAGCAAGTGAAAGCAAATGCGCCCGTAATCCAATCCAGAATCCAGA